>OLJF01000024.1_pt1 | contig 275023 bp, 220 predicted proteins | sample 1609751 | NCBI WGS metagenome assembly OLJF01 (sample SAMEA4350171, study PRJEB24818) | metagenome | biome: human; feature: gut; material: faeces | place: Denmark | collected 2013-09
CTCATTCGTCCATATACGCCCAGGCACAATGGCAAAGTAGAGCGCAGTCACCGAGAAGATCACAACAAATTCTATTCGTGCCATAGGTTTTATTCCTGCGACGACTTAAACGTGCAGCTAGCTGCACGTTTAAGTCGAACAAACAACCGTCCTATGCGTCCCCTCAAATGGTTTTCGCCTATCGAATTTCTTAATAATAGTGTCCAATATGATTGACAAACCTACACCATGGCTTGCCGGCAATATTTTTTTTCACTATATTTTTTCATATTGTTCATATCAATATAATATGATTTATGTGCTCTATGAAAAGCAACAAAAAAGCGCCATTTTTCGCACTTTTTAGGCTAGCACCTACAAAATTCATCATGATAATTTGTACAAATTTAGTCTTGCAAAAACGTTTAAAATAGTATATAATATATCTGTTAAAGTAAAGTGATTTTGTTTATAACATCAAACCAAATATCAAAGAAAGAAACAAATGTATGAAAATAAAAAAAGAAATAAACCTCTTTGCGGGAATGTTCACCGCAGAGGAAATATATCGCTATGGTGATATCATACTGCTGTTAGGTCATATAATATATCTTGTGCTGTTTTATCGGTTCGGAGTATACCAAATGGTATATTACAACTATTTCAGCGTAGCATTCTATGCAGTGATGTATTTCCTGCTTCATTTTAAGAAGATAGGCAAAATATCATTTACTTACCTTGTGCTTGGCGAGATAATAGTACACGCCTGCATGGGTGCTTATTACATAGGCTGGTCAGCAGGATTTACGCAGATAATGCTGTGTATAATACCTATTCCATTTTTCATTTCACAAAACAGGAAAGCGATACCATATATACTTTCGTCCTTTGATGTTGTTGTGTTCATAGTCATGCGTATCATAGTCACAAACAGGGTCGCACCTTACAGCTTTGATACCAACAGAGAGAATATCTTATACATTTACAATACTCTATGCAGCTTTATTATAATTATCTATGTATCTTCCATATACATTTTCACAAATGAGCATAACAAGCGTGAAGCAAAAGCACAGAACGAAAAGCTTCAAAAGCTCGCTACTATCGACCCACTCACTCAGCTTTTCAACCGCCGTGCCATGATGGATTTTATCAAAAAGATAGAAAGCAACAGCCGCAGGACAAACAGCGTATATTCTATGTGTTTGGGCGATATTGATGATTTCAAGCACGTTAATGATACATATGGTCACGAAGTTGGTGACAAGGTACTTAGAGCGGTATCAGATGTTATAGCTGGAAACGTGCCTAGCGAGGGCTATGTGTGCCGTTGGGGCGGTGAGGAAATACTATTCGTTGTTCCAAATACAGACACAGAAAGCTGTGAGAAGATAGCAAAGAGCATTTGCCAGAAAATACATGAGTGTACATTTAAGGAAAATTCTCGAAGTTTCAATATATCCATGACTTTTGGAGTTTACTCAGTGACTCCGAATGAAAACTATGACGAGGGTATCTCAAAAGTGGATAAGTTACTATACAAGGGCAAAAATCAGGGCAAAAACTGCGTTGTATCTAAATAAAATCAAGGCAGCCGTGTAGGAAAAACTCCACGGCTGCCATTTTCATGCCTATTTTGCAGAGAGATATCCTCTCATGTCCACAGAAAGGCGTTCCTCAAGACATATAAGCTCCTTGGCAATGTTCTTGGACTTCTCGTCTGCCGCCTTATAATTGTTGAGATAACCAGACAGGGACTTCACGCCCATATTACAGCCGTCTGTTATAAAATCTGCCACAGCGTCGTCACTGCTCTCTGCCGCAAGCTTGAAGTTGGTTTTAAGCCATGCCATGCCCTTTGCCATAGCAGGCGGCTCTTTTCCGCTGTCATGATATGAATTTAAAAGTCCCTGAAGCTTCTCTTGTATCTCCACATGCCCTGCAAGATTTTTCTCTAACGTTCGCTTTAGCTCTCCGTTTGAAGTGTATTTCAGCGAATCCTCAATAGACTGCACACCCATTTTTATTCCTGCATCGCACTCCCTGAGAAGCTTTATTGTATCCTTTTCTATCATCTAAATTTGCTCCTTTCATAATTGCAAATAGTTTTCCACAAAAATTTCTCTTTATGCCTGCATAAATCCAACAAACCCATTGAAAAATCTTTAAATTTGTGATATAATTTCTTCATGGCTTATGCCTGAAGTATATAAGGGGGTATTTTAAATGGGAGAACACAAACATTACAAAGAGTCGGGCAAATTCAGCCCGGTTGGAGCAGTGCTCATGGTGCTTGCAACGGCAGTATGCGGCGGATTGCTTTTCTGGCTCTATCTGCTTTTTGAGGGCTGGTGCACTATCATCTATCTCAATGTTATCGCTGCGATAGCTGTGTCATGCGCACTTGGCTTTGTGGGAGGAAAGATAGTCAGAGCATTCAAAATGCGAAACACAGTTGTGGCAGTTGCCTGTGCAGTGGTAGGCTTTTTATTTGCCTCATATTTTAAATGGGCGCTGTATGATTACAACGATCTGAAAAAATATGGCTATGAGCTTATGAGTGAATACACAGCCTATGATTATTATGACGAGCTGAATATGCTTTTCGATGAAAACACAGACGGCTTCGGTGATTATTATGACTTTTATCACCAGACCAAGGCATATGATCTTTTCAGCAACGATTCAACAGGCGATTTCTCAGACGAGGACATTGCCACCATGCAGAAAAAGTCTGTATGGCAGTTTTTCGAGCTTGACAAGCTTCTCGGCAAGGACGAAAACTCAGCCAAGAAAAGTCTTGAAAAGTCATACACCATGAACGCATATGACTACACCTACGATTTCAGGAAGTATGACAAGACAGGCCTTTTTGACATAATCGCACACCCTTCCGACCTTTGGAATGATATAAAGTCTATCAACAAGGAGGGTCGCTGGTCTTACAAGTCATCACATTCATCAAGAGATAACGGCTCGCTTGTGAACGGCACGATCCTGTGGATAGTATGGGGCAGCGAATTTATCCTTCTGCTGGCTTTTCTTGTAGGCGGTGTGAGAATCAAGTCAAAAGAGCCTTTCATAGAGTCTGAGGACGATTGGGCAGAATACAAAAACCTCAAGGGTGCATACAAATTCATGGTGCCTGAGGACATAAAGTCATTTAAGGTTTCAATGGAGCAAAGCCCTTACACGCTTTTTGATTATCAGACGGCTGTTACTCAGTTCCTGCCTACATACATGGTGATAGATTGCTATGTGAGCAAGTCAGGCAATGAGAATTATCTCACAGTTTATCAGCAGACGATCAACCCTAAGAACAAAAATCCTGACACAAAGGTGCTTGTGAAAAACCTCTTTGTTGACGGTGATTTCATGAACAGGCTCTATTCCCTTGCAAATTTTGCTCCGCAAATGCAGGACGTTCAGCAGACTCCGCAGTAAAGATAACAAAATAAAGACATACAAAACAGGATGACTTAGATTTCATCAAAAGGGGATATGATTATTATAATGAAATATGTTAAATATGTATTGATGAGTTTCATATATGCTCTTTTGTTTAATTTAACTGCATATTTAGGAGCAGGGATAGCTTCTGTTATTTCTATATTTATTTTTTTTATTATTTATGCAGCGGTACAGTTGACTTTTTTTGTTAAGTTAAGCAGCCATAATATAAAAATATATTGTTTGGGTGTTATATTGACCATTTGTTTTTCTGTTATAATCGGTTATATATTTTACGATACTGATTTTTTTATTCATATATTTATGGCTTTCAATGGTGATTATGGAACACCTAATGCAGGAAGCGGCTTCGGTATGATTCTAAGTTATAGTCTTAATGGGATAGCATTACTTTGTTCAATTCTAATTGGTATATATAATATACTGACTAATCGACAGCAATAAGTCTAAATAGTTCAATCTAAGTTAGGTGGTATAGAGCATCCTCAATATTTACAGAGTTATTATATTTTTTCTGCTCATTTTTTGCGAATAATTTTAATTAATGTAGGTGTCTGGGTTCAGCAATATTTTATACATATCATAACTAGGAGGAATTGTAGTGAAAAAAATAGCATAGTAGCTGTTATATTTACATTGATTGTTTCTATGTTTTTATCTTCACGAAACATTGTATATGCGGCAGAAGATAAAGCAAGGGCGATAACAATTCATATGCAAGGACTATCTGATGAGGCGTATTATGTTGATCTTCTAAAGATAACAAAATAAAAACATATAAAAAACACGGCTGAAAAAAGTATCAGCCGTGTTTTATTATGCCAATTTTTATATTTTACAGCCAAGCGCCGTAAATAGTTTCCCCTGTAAGCTCACGATATGAGCGCACTCTAAGATCCAACATATCTGCTCTCGCCTTTGCAATGACCTGTGAAGGTGAATTGTAGTTCACCACTATGGCAGGCTCTCTGTGAGATGTGTGGTCAAGCTTATCCTTGACCGCTTCTGCTACCTCATAGCCCTGTGATTTCATTGTAGGCTTGCCCGTAACGATAGACTTGCGGTTAAGCTCCTGCGGCTTTATGACCATCACATTGTCAGACTTTAGTGTTATGTCAAACTGAAAATCAGCCGAATCGCAATACTGACCAATGCCTATAACCGTCACCTTTGCAGTTCCAATGTTCACGTTGTCAGAGTAAACTGTTCTGTAATCAACGTCAGGAATAAGCGTTTCTCCGTCTACAAAAACGTCAAATATCTGTGTTCTCTCCTTGCCAGTGTATGACATAGAGCCACGCATATTTGTGGTACAGCCCACAATAGTGAGCTTTGTTTTTATGCTCATATCCGCACTGTCGCTTCCCTCTTGGACACTGTCAACAGTGTCAAGAAAAGCTTTCACTTTATAAACATATCTTGTTTTTGGAACAAGTCCATAGTCTGTAAATGAAGTGCCGTCTGTTACAGTTGCTATCTGCTCAAACTCTGCGTCCTCAGCGTCGGTCTTTCTGTAAACATAATAGCCGTCAGCCTGCGACACCTCGTCCCATGTTAAAGTTAGCTTATCAGAGCAGATATCCTGCGACTTTACGTTATCAGGTGCGTTCAGAAGCACTGCCGCACTGCCTGTGACGTAAATATCGCCCTTGCTGTTGTCAGCAAAGCTGTTTCCGCTTATTTTAACCTGAGATTTCTTATTAGCTTTTATTCCGTAGCCTTTATTTTTATTGCAGGTGTTGTTGAAAAACTCCACAGAAGCACTGTTGTCAGCCATAAGACCGCTAAGACCGTTTTCTTCAAGGACATTGTCAGAAGCCTTACCGCTTCCGCCAGTGAATATAAGTCCATGATTTTTAGACTTCTTAACAGTGTTTTTTCTCACATCTGCCTTAGATTCTTTGGTTATCTTTATGCCGTTGGAGCCTGCTGAGGTTATAGTATTGCCTGATATGGTATTTTTATCAGAACCGCCTGAAACATAAACTCCCGACACGCCTGGCTTTTTAATGGTATTTGAGCTTACCTCATTGCCTGAACCACCGCTTATATAAACGCTGTTCTGCTTTGTGCCTGTAAGCTTATTCTTGGTCACAGTCACCTGTGACGATTCGCTGAGCCATATAAGATCCATGGAATAATTATATCTGTCATAGTCATAGCTTATATCGTTAGAACCTATGAAAATTCCCGAAACGTCCGTGAGCCTTACTGCCGAACCAGCTGTTTTTATAGTGTTGTCTACTATCTTCACGCCCTTTACAGTGTAATTGTAATCAGGGTGTGAGTATGACTTTTCAAGCTTCTTGCCGAATATCTGGATAGCATACGGCTGGGGATAATAATATGTACCCACAACAGTTATGTCGTTGTTTCTTATTATGGTGTTGGCATTATCGTCAAGACGATCCTTTATGCCTGCATATCCTGAATTAGGCACATGGAAATTTGCATTTTCATAATCGGTCATGTACTTGAAATCTATGGCACAGCCAACGTTTTTCATAGTATTGTTTTCGATTATACATTTTTTATGATTAATAAGTACGATAGCTGTTCCGCTCATATTATAAAATGAGTTGCCTGATATAAGTGTATTAGTATAATATACACCAAGACAAGCTGAATGTGAGCCAAGACCTCTTATAAGGTCATGGAATTTGTTGTTCTTTATTACAGCATTGTCGCAAGGGGTATCATCAAAAGGCTCATACGCCGGGAAAACATCACTGTTACTTATGGTATCCAGCTGTATAGCCTCTTTCTGAAATGTTCCCGTATAACCATGAAAATCGCAATCCTCGATAGTGATGCCCTTTACACCGCCTATCTCAACATGATGACCATTGTAATTGTTTTTTATCTCAACGTTCTTTATCCAAAGGTTTTTCATGTGACCAAATCTCATATTAGAAAATGGTCTTGAAGTAGGCGAAGGGTTGCCGTCCCAACAGCCTCCTTCGATAACGATATTTCTCTCGCTGCCATATCCGCCCGCACCATTTGCCTGAGCGTTCTTTATCATACAGCCCTTGTCAAAATTTCTGACAATAGTCGCTCCGTCCTCAAGATACAGCCAAGTGTTTGAATATATCTCCAAGAGCTTGTCTATCCTGTATTTTCCTTTCGGCACAACGACCTTTATCTGCACAGAGTTGGAGCCGTTGTCAATGGCATAGTCAAGGGCTTTCTGTATCGCCTTTGAGGAGTCTTTCTTTCCCTTTTTGTCTGCGCCGAAGTCAACAACATTCACTTCAAGCGCTCCCGAATATCCGCTTATTTCCGCTCCACTGGCTTTTGTGCCGGTGATAGTGGAATAATCATAAGCAAAGCACCTTACTGTCATAAGCATAATGGCGAGTAAACACGCCGCTGCAGAGGCAATAAAGGTGCGAGTGATCTTTGTCAATTCTCATCTGTCCTTTCGTTGTCTTAGGGTTATCGCTGCTCTCTTTTTGTTCTTTTTATCTTTTTAGCAGAACATATTTTACACATATTCAATTATACCAAATCATGCCCCGTTTGTCAACCGAAAAACGTCAAAAAGACGAAAGCAATAACTCACAAAGTCAACACATGATACTTGTGCGTTATCACAACAAAAAAAACTGCGGTGAAAAATTCCACCACAGTTTTTAACAAATATGCCTTTTTATCCTAGTGCCACATCAAGTATCATCATAAGCAAGAAGCCTAGCATTACGCCAACTGTTCCCATGTGACCTTCCCCAAGATGTGCTTCGGGGATAAGCTCCTCCACCACCACATAGAGCATTGCTCCTGCGGCAAAGGCAAGAAGCCACGGAAGAAGCGGTTGGATAGCACCTGCGGCAAGAACGGTGAGAAGTCCGAAAACAGGCTCAACAATTCCTGAAAGAGTGCCAAGGCCGAATGCTTTCGCCCTGCTCATGCCCGATTGCCTCAGCGGCAGTGCGATAGCCGCACCCTCCGGAAAGTTCTGTATTCCCATGCCTATGGCAAGTGCGATAGCAGAAGCCAGCAGTACCGAGCTGTCATTATGTGCCGCCAGTGCAAAGGCAAGACCTACTGCCATGCCCTCCGGGATATTGTGCAGTGTGATAGCGAAAATAAGCATTCCCGAACGCTTTAGCCCCCTGCGAACGCCCTCTTCCCTTTCAGGCTCAGGTAGAAAATAAGGCATTGCCTTGTCAAGTCCCATAAGAAACAGCACGCCTAGTGCAAAGCCGCCTGCGGCAGGTATCCAGCCTATCCTGCCGAGAGCTTCCGCCTCGTTTATGGCAGGGATAAGCAAGCTCCACACGCTTGCGGCTATCATAACGCCTGCGGCAAAGCCTAAAAAGGCTTTCTGCACTTTTTCGCTCTGCCCCTCTTTTCTCATGAAAAAGACCACAGCCGCACCTAATGTCGTCATAGAGAATGTAAAGCCCGTGCCTGCCGCAGCCCAAAGTAGACCATTCATACTATTATGTTTCCTTTCAGACAGTATTATGTCAGATACAATGACATATCTTAGTCTATGAAAAGCCTTTACGCTGTGTGAAAAAGCCTCTGCCGACAAAATACATTAAATTTGTCTGAGATTTTCAGAATATGACCCGTCCCAAGTGAATATAATGTTCTCAGCAGGGCATTACAAGCCCTTTACGATCGTATGATCAGTTTATTTTTAGGAGGAAACAGACAAGATGAACACTATGGATCTTAAGCTTAACAGAGAGATGCTGTCAATGACACGGACTATCCTTGACGCCTCCTGCGAGCAGGCTGTGGAAAAGGATTTTCTGCTGCCCGACTATTATCCCGATATTTTCAGGGTACTAAAATGCGTTATCACACCAACAGTACAGAGCCATTCCATAAACGGCGGAAAGCTCAGCTTTGACATGGCAGTGCTCATAAGAGTGCTTTACATCAGCCAGAACGACAAGCGGATAAACTGCATCGAGCAGAAAATGAACTACACAAAGTCTTTCGACCTGCAAGGGGATTGCGGCGACCCTATGATATGGCTCACGCCAAAATGCGATTACGTCAACTGCCGTGTGGTAAATCAGCGCAGACTTGATATCAGGGGGGCTGTGACTATCCACGCAAAGGTAACGGGCGAAGTAACTGTGCCTATAGTCACAGACGCATTCGGCTGCGGCATTCAGCTTAAAAAGGTTGCTGTTACATACCCTGCAAAACGTCTTACCGCTGCAAAGCGTATCACACTAATAGAGGAATTGCAGCTTTCTGCGGCAAAAGCCCCTGTTGGCACTATCCTGCGGACAGATTGCCGCATTATCCCACAGGAACACAAAATGATAGCAGGCAAGCTTGTGACAAAGGGCGACGCTGAGATAATGATGCTTTACTCCTGCGTAACTACCGATGGAGAAGAAACCGCTGAAACAATGCGGTTTACTCTGCCGTTCTCACAGATAATCGACATAGACGGCATTGACGATACTTTCACCGCAGATGTGAGGATAACCCCTGCAGGCTGCGATATCATACCAAAGTCTGACGATTCTGGCACACTTGAATGTGAGCTTGTGCTTCTTGTGAACTGCGTTGCCAAAAAGCTTTCCACCTGTGAGATCGTCACAGACGCATACTCCACCTGCTTTGAGTGCGAGGCTGAAAGGTGTGAAAGCAAGCTTGACAGCGAAAGCATAAAGTTATCTGACAGCCACAGTGTTACTGCAAAGCTTTCCTGCCAGGATGGTGAGATACGCTGTGTTCACGACAGTTGGGCGACCCTTTCCAATGTGACATCAAGGCTTGACGAGGAAAAGAAAGCCTTTATCATTTCAGGAAGCGTGACGTTCTGTATTATCGGCAGGAACGAGGACGGCACTCCCCTTTATCTTGAAAACGATTCGCCTTTTGAGCATGAGATACCCATTCCGGAGAATGTCAATGGTGAGATATCCATATCCCCCGACCTGTGCATAGAAAACTGCACATACTATCTTGCAGACGAAACAACAGCGGAGCTTAAAGCCGATGTCAAGATAGGCGGCGAAATGACTATTCAACAGACAGGGACTATGATATCAGAGCTTAGGGTACTCACAGATAAGCCGAAAGAGAAAAATGACAAATACGCTCTGAAAATATGCTACTGCAATGAGAGCGATGACATCTGGGAGATAGCGAAAAAGTATTCAACTTCCATAACAGCAATACTTGAAGAAAACGAGCTTACCGACGATAAAATATCAAAACAGGGAATGTTGCTTATCCCATTAATGAACTAGGAGGACAGACACATGAAAAACGATATTTACACCGACATTGCCACACGGACGGGGGGCGATATCTATATAGGCGTGGTAGGTCCTGTCCGCACGGGAAAATCCACCTTTATAAAACAGTTCATGGAGCAGTTCGTTATACCGAACATTGAAAGCGACTACCGCAAGGAACGTGCCATTGACGAACTGCCCCAGTCCTCCGCAGGCAAGACTATCATGACCACCGAGCCTAAGTTCATTCCTGAGGAAGCTGTGAACATCACCCTAGAGGGTGGAGCAAGCTTCAACGTGCGAATGATAGACTGTGTGGGCTACATAATCCCAAGCGCCATAGGCTACATTGAGAATGAAGCCCCGAGAATGGTGGTCACACCGTGGTTTGACACGGAAGTACCTTTCAACATGGCGGCTGAGGTGGGAACGCAAAAGGTCATAACAGAACATTCCACCATAGGTCTTGTGGTGACAACAGACGGCAGTATCACCGACCTTCCACGAGAAGAATACGAGGAATGTGAGGAGCGTATAATCGACGAGCTGAAGCAGATAGGCAAGCCGTTTGTGGTGCTTATGAACACCACTGAGCCTTACTCTCAGCAGACAAAAGACCTTTGCGAACAGCTTTCCGACAAATATGGCACTACAGTTATGCCTATAAACTGTTTAGAGCTTTCGGAAAAAGAAATAAAAGAGATACTTACGCTTCTTCTTTACTCTTTCCCTGTGAAAGAGATAAACATCTCAATGCCCTCATGGATAAACTCTCTTGACAAGGGTCACTGGCTGAAAGAAGCGGTTTTCGGACATATCAAGGAAGCGGCTTCGGCTGTGACAAATCTTCGTGACATTTCAGACTGTGCCGAAAAGATATGCTGCTGTGAGCAGGTATCATCTGGCTCGGTGGCTGAGATAGACCTTGGAAAAGGCTCGGCTGTCATAAAGGTGGAGCTTGACCCTGCGCTGTTTTTCAGGATAATAGGCGAAGCCACAGGGCTTGAGATAAAGGACGAAAACGACCTTATGCCGAGAATTTTGGAACTTGTGAAGATAAAAGAGCGTTTCTCGAAATTCAGCTCTGCCCTTGATGAAATGGAGAAAACAGGCTACGGCATCGTTATGCCTGAAATGAACGAGCTGACCCTTGACGAGCCTGAGATAATAAAGCAGGGTGGAAAATACGGCGTAAGGCTCAAAGCCGCCGCACCTGCTATCCATCTTCTGAAAACCACTATCAACACCGAGGTCGCACCTATCGTCGGCTCGGAAAAGCAATCTGAGGAGCTTGTGCTTTATATGCTCAACGATTTTGAGGAATCACCTGAAAAGATATGGGAGTCAAACATTTTCGGCAAGTCACTCCACGAGCTTGTGAGCGAGGGTCTGCACACAAAGCTTTCAAAGCTTCCTGAGGACGCACGCATGAAGATAAAGGAAACTATCGAGCGCATGATAAACGAGGGCTGTTCGGGACTTATCTGTTTTATTCTCTAAGAGTTTCATAAATGAAAATAAACTGATCCACCAAAAAAAGCGTTACACTGTGAAAAGTGCAACGCTTTTTATCTTGTATAAAGTGTTAATTTACTCCCTCTGCAAAGCTGATCGGCACACCGAAAAGCACGCCTGCATTAGGCTGTGAAAGGTCGCCTGTAACATCAGTTATCGCCTTTCTTGCAACATCTACCTGATCGTCTGCAACGGCAACGAAAATTGTCTTGCCCTTTTGTGCAGCATCCTCGCCGCTGAGAATAGATCTCAGAACGCCGATCATAGGCAGATTATCCATTGTAGAAATAGATTTCGCCATTCCCACGCTGTCAATGACCGTTCCGCCTCTTATGCCTGCCTGTGCCAGCGAACGCATGATTTCGTCTACTAACTCGATTCTCTTGATAACCAAAAACAATAACTGCATTTTGATCCGTCCTTTCATCTCTTATTTCCTGAATGACGCAGCCACCCAGTCTTCTTTTTCTCTTATCTCAATAAGCTCAAAGCCTTCTGCTTTAAGCCTGTCAAGCACCTCGTCTTTTCTCTGGTCGATTATACCTGAAACTATGAGCGTTCCGCCGTCTTTGATAAATCCGCCGAAAATCCCGCTCATGCCTATAAGAACATCTGCCACGATATTTGCACAAAGCAGGTCATAGCCTGTGCCTATCTGCTCCACCAGAGCCTTATCGTCTATGATATTTCCGCAGTAAGCTGTATACTTTTCTGCGCTTATATGGTTTTTCTCTGCATTTTCCTTTGCTATCTTAACAGAATTTTCGTCAACGTCCACCGCTGTTGCACTTTCAGCACCAAGGAGCAATGCGCCGATAGAAAGTATTCCGCTTCCGCACCCAAGGTCAAGTATCCTGTCGCCCTCATGGAGATTTTTCTCCACAAGCTCCAGACAAAGCTGGGTTGTGTTATGCTGACCTGTGCCGAAAGATGAGGCAGGGTCTATTTCCAGTATCTTTCTCTTTTCACCCTCAGCGACCTTTTCCCAAGACGGCTTTATAAGAAGCTTTTCGCCAACGCAAAGGGGCTTGAAATACTGTTTCCAGTTATTCGCCCAGTCCTCTTCCTTAACGTTTTTAAGCTCATATTCAAGTCTGCCGAACTCATTGTTCACGTCACGCTTTTTGAGCGCTTTAAGCTCCAGCTTCATAGCTTCAAGATTTTCAAGACCCTGAGCGTTCTCAGGGAGATAAACTGTCACTGTAGTTTCACAGTTTTTTAGACCCATAAGGTCATCATCTATATAATCCCAGTTGCCGTCCTTATCATCAAGAAAGTCCTGAAAATCCTTTGCGTCCTTGATAACAAAGCCGTTTATACCCATTCCAAGCAGACTTCCCGTTACGGCTTCGATGCCTTCTGTTGTGGTATATATATCCATTTCAACCCAGTTCATAATATCAATTCCTTTCGATAATATCTTATTATAACACATTTTTGCGATTTTGTAAAGCTTTTTGACTATGATTTATTATACAAAATTAAATATTGATAATTGTATATACTTATCAAACATCAACTATAACAAGTGTAAACAAAAAGCTTCCCGTCAAAAAACGAAAAGCTTTCATGATCATTTTTTCTTATCGTAAGCGTCAAAGGCTTCCTCAACAGTGCCGTCCACCTGCACCTTGCCGTCTTTTAGGAATATCGCCCTTGTGCAAGTTTCCTCGATAGCCTTGCGTGAGTGGGAAACGAACAGTACCGTTACACCAGTGGAGATAACATCATTTATCTTGTCACGGCACTTCTTCTGAAAGTCTGCGTCGCCAACGCTCAGTGCCTCGTCAACAACGAGGATATCAGGCTTGATATTTATATTGATAGCAAAGCCAAGACGCATTTTCATTCCGCTTGAATATGTTCTTACAGGTTGGTCGATATACTCTCCAAGATCTGCAAAATCAATTATATCCTGCTCTATCTCCTTTATCTGATCGTCATTAAGACCAAGCAGATAGCCCTTTAGATAGATATTTTCCATACCCGTCATATCCAGTGAAAAGCCTGCTGTAAGCTCAAGCAATGCGGCAACCTTTCCTCTTACAGTGATAGTGCCGCTGTTTGGAAAGCTTACGCCTGTTATCATTTTCAGAATGGTTGATTTTCCCGCACCGTTCTTTCCGATAATTCCCACAGACTCGCCTGGGTATATCTTGAAGCTCACGCCTTTAAGGGCAGGGTGCTTCTTTACTCCCCTGTTTTTTGTGAAAATAGCCTTAAAGCGTGCCTTTTCGTTTTTATATAAAAAGTATTCTTTTTTTACGTCCAAAAATTCAATAATTGGCTCAGTCGCTTGATTTTCCATTTAAAAGTCAGTTCCTTTCAGCCTTTGTTACAGAACGTCAGGAAGTATCTTCCTGAACTTCTTATAGGTGTGCGCTCCGAGGAATATCATAAAGATAAACTCCGCATAGAACACTATAGTTTCGGTGGTATAGTTAGAATCAAAAATAAACGTGTCTGTAAGAAAGCTCTTTCTATAGCCGTTTACAAAATAGTTTATAGGGTTGAAATACATGAGCTTTCTCAGCCACAAAGGCGAGATATCATATGTGTTCCAGAATATACCTGAAAGCCAGAAAAGTCCTGTTATAACAGAGTTTATAAGATTTTCAAAATCCTTGCTGAACGCACTGAGAGGAGCAGTCATCCACGAAAGCACAAGGAAGAAAAAATACATCATCAGCGCATAATAGATAAACTGAAGATTGTAAATACTCGGTCCAAAGCCCAGACACAACAACACCACATACATTATAGCACACAGCAAAATGTGGATATAAAGTCCCGAAAGTGAGGTAAAGGTCATGATATTTGAAACAGGGAATGACAACTTTGTTACAAACTGCTTGTTGCTTCTTATTGACCTCGATCCTCCAACGATACATTCTGAAATATAAAACCACGGCACATAGCCGGTGAGCATGAAAACGAACTGAGTATACTTTCCGTTAATGAAATGCACTCCACCGTTTCTTTTTAAACCTATCTCAAAGGCAAACCACAGTATAAACAGGGTAAAGGTCGGCTTGATAAGTGCCCAAAGCGGACCTAACGCTGCACCCTTATACTTCTTTTTCAGCTCGTTCACCGACAACATTCTTATCTGTCTGAGCTTTCCCTTATGCTCTTTCAATATCTGGGTAAGCCCGAACCAATCAAACTTTTTTCCTTCTATTTTTATCATCTCCGTCAAAAACGCTCTTTTTCCAAAGCGCTGTCGATTATTCTTTCCGTTGACCTGCCGTCGCAGGCAGACATATATTTTTCCGCGAAACGCTCCACACCCTCATGGTCAAAGCTCTTTTCACTGTCAAGCACAGCCTGTGCAAGCTTCTCTCCCTCCGTCACCAAAGGCGCAGGCATATCTGCTTTATAATCAAGATAAAAGCTCCTGCCCTTGCTGTAGCTCTCAATATCAGGGGCAAATATCACCCACGGCTTTTTATACAGTGCATACTCGAACACAAGCGACGAATAGTCCGTCACAAGCACGTCTGCCACAGGCACGAGCCTGTTTGTAGCAATATCGCAGTTAGTCAGCCCGCTGTGAAGTCTGGGGTGCATTTTTATAATGACTTTCCAAGCCTCCCCAAGCTTTTTTTCAAGCTCTGCGGCATACTCCTCGCCCACGCAATGACAATCCAAAGCATTCCCCCTGAACGTCGGCGCATAAAGCACTATCTTCTTGCCCTTATAGTCGGGATATCTCTCAAAGAACTCACGTCTGCACTGCTCGTTGTAGCTTTCATCAAAGAACACGTCCGTACGGCTGACGCCAAGGGGCTTTACGATATCTTCTTTCAGTCTGAACGCAGACACAAAAGCCTTTACGCACTCTTTACTGCTCACAGTGATAAGGTCAAAATTTCTTGTAACAGAGCCTTTGAAATGGGAAGATATATCCTCCTCGCTGTCATAGCCGAACTTTTTCAATGCTCCGCAGGAATGCCAAAGCTGAACCACTGTCGTTTCCTCACGCTTTTTGCAGGAAGTCACAGGCACAAAATAGTTGCATATGAACACAGCCCTTGCATTTGCGTAAGCTTTCATAAAGCTCATCATATATTTAAGCCCCGAGACCATTCCACAGCTTGAAAGGTCGCAGTACATCTCCCTGACCTTATAGCCACGGCTTTGAAGCTCCGCTTTTATAAGCTCCATGCTCTCAGGAGTAGAAACGCTGTTAAGGTCTGCAAGGATAACGAGCTTTTTGTCTATATCCTTTTTCTTTGACAGCTTGTAGCACAGCGGCAAAAGCGTTTTTTGCAGTGCTGATTTTATGTGCTGTCTTATTATACGTTTGCGGCTCTCCATTATCCCCTAAGAAACCTCTTATATATCTTGCCTGTCAGCGATTTCGGCATTATGAAAATGAAAAACTGAAAAGTACATGGAACAATAAAGTCCCACAGGTTTGAATATCCCATACGGAATATCTTCCACCTGACATTCACAAAGGACTTTGTGTTCGCCCAGTTTCTTCTTCTCTCATAATTGTTCGCCGTAACTCTGTACATCACAAGCGTTTTGTCAAGATTTATTCCCCTTGCGCCGTCCGCAAGCATTTTCACCACGAACTCATAGTCCTCACAGCGTTTTATATTGCTGTAACCTCCCACGCTCAAAGCACGGGATTTCTTATAAACAAGGGTCTGATTATTGAACGGATTTCTCCGCCTTGCATATTTGTGTATCTCTTTATTGGTCAGTGGCGTTTTCTTTGTGGCTATCACTTCGCCCGTCTGACTGTCGAACTCGTCTATATAAGCCCCAAGCATATCTATCTCAGGGTGCTTCGCCATAGCATAAAGCGACCTTTCACAGCGGTCAGGCTTAGCTATATCGTCAGAGTCCATTTTGACTATATACTCATTTTTGCAGGCGTCTATACCTCTGTTAGCGCATCTTCCTGTGCCAACATTCTCCTTGAGCCTTATAGGGTGAAAGCACTCGTAATTCTCCTCATAGTAGTCTACGACCTCGTCAAGCTCTTTTGTGAGCTTTCCATCGCACACAAGCACAAAATCGTTCGTCACATAGGTCTGTGACAGCATACTCTCGATACTTGCCCTGAGATGTTCGGGCTTCTCTCCTGCATAAACAGACATAAGCACGCTGTATTCAGGCAACTCCACATTTTTCACTACCATAGCGCACCGTCCTTTTTTCATTCTGTCAAAATTATCCCCACAAATCTGTAAGCTATTCCATTATACCATTAAAACCGCTGTTTGTCAACGCAAGCGAGGCTGTTAAAACAACACAAAAAGGGCGGCATTTTACTGCCGTCCTTTGTAACAAAACCTTATCCGTCACTTTATGACCTTAGCGCATATCTTTTCGTAATTATCTATCTTATAGTTGAGTCTGTCGATAGTCGCAGCTATCTCAGCCTGCTTTTCGAGGAGGTCCTTTCTCTGCTCGATAAGCAGATTTTTTCTTGCCTCGATAGTGCTGTCGCCCTGCTGATACAAAGCAACATACTCGATAAGGGCTTCTATTTGCAGACCTGCGCCTCTCATGCACTTTACAAACTCTATCCAATTGCATGAGCTTTCATCATAGTCCCTAAGACCGCTTCTCGTTCTCGGCACAGGCGGAATAAGTCCTATACGCTCATAGTATCTCAGTGTATCGGGTGTAAGCCCATATTTCTCACTAACTTCAGAAATAGTCATAGCTTTCTCCTTTTAACAACACCACATGGGTTTATGTGATACTGCCTATTGATTTTTCAATTACATTTTACCACCTGGAGTTAACTCCAAGTCAAGACCTTTTCTATAAAATCGTCGATATGCACAAATCGTCATGCAAAATTTGTTATCACCGACAATAGCTTAACGATAGTCCGACAAATTAAGAAAATCTTATGAAACAGTTAAGCTAATACTCGTACAAAAGCTTCTTTAGTATGGTATCATTGATACAGCAAAAGCAAAGGAGCGGTCATTATGACAAAGAAAAACAAAAAGCATATCGTAATCGCCACTGCAATCATTATTTTGACTGTGGCATTGCTTATATACAGATATTACATTCCTGATATGAAGCCCAAGAAGCAGTTCACCCCTGCCGCAGTGGAATACGCCTATGACGACAGCGTGACCTCATCTCAGCTTGCAGAGTATAATGCCCGGCAGGACTGGCAGCTCACATTGGTGAACAACGACACGCCTATATGTGAGAATTGCTCAGTGATACTCACCGCCCTTGACAATGGTCAGGCAGTGGACTGCCGCATTTACCCACAGCTTCAGAAAATGTTTGATGACGCACGCTCGCAGGGGATATATCCGACTATCACATCATCGTTCCGCACCGCAGAGGATCAGCAGGACATACTTGAGAGCAAATATGAACACTATCAGAAAATAGGCTACAGCGACAAAAAGGCGAAAGCCTATGCGGAAGAATGGGTGGCAATGCCCGGCACAAGCGAACACGAGCTTGGTCTGTGTGTCGATATCGCAAGCGGTGACAGCAGAGTTACAAATCAGGAAGTATGGGATTGGCTCGCCAAAAACAGCTACAAATATGGCTTTATAGAGCGTTACACAGCCGAAAAGCAAGATATTACCGGTATTATTCCAGAAGAATGGCACTACAGATATGTTGGCGAAAAGGCGGCAAAGGAAATGTATGAAAATAACCTCTGCCTTGAAGAATATTTACAGAATGTGTCATAAAAATGAAATTATGTACCCATTGTTTGATATGTAATACTGCGGGCGAACGCTGTTCGCCCCTACCACTTATTGATATGCGATTTTATGTATGGGCGACCTGAGGTCGCCCACTAATTATTTTCTTTGCAACATTCACAGCGCTGTATCACCCACCGATACAGTGCTTTTATTTTGCAAACTGATTTTTGAGTATCCCAAGCATATCCTTTGCCTGCTTTTCAAGCTGCGACCTGAGATAATAGACACCGAAAGATATCTCTTTCACGCCTTTTATTGGTATCGCTTTTAGCGGACCTTTGTAAGCGTCCTCTATGGCGGGGAAAATCATAAACCCCAGCCCCGCTTCCGCCATTGCAACTGCGCTTTCATAATCTCCACAGAATATTATCTTATCCACCTTGCCGTTCGCAAGTATCCTGTGCTGCAAGGCAAATATCTCGTCAGGACAGGTGTGGCGCTCTATAAAAATAGGTCTGCCTGAGATATCGTCCACATCAAGGCTATCCGCCTTTGCAAGGGGGTGATCTTTCTGACAAAGGCACATAAACTGACAGCGGCAAAGCTCCACATAGTCAAAAGGCTGTTTACGAGGACTTTTAAATGACAGAAGAAGCTGTATCTTCTGATCTTTGAGCTGATTGTCTATAGACTTGAACGGAGTAAGATCTATATACGGCAAAAGATCATCATAAAGCCCGGACATTTCTCTTAGGGCAGGAGTCAAAACGTTCAGCTCCGCCTGATTGTGACAGCCTATGCTTATCCTCACAGGTTCGTCCTCAAGCTTTTCTGACAGCCTGAATTTTGCTGAGCCTGCTATTTTAAGTATCTGCTCTGCGTCTGAAATAAACATTATACCCTCTCTTGTGAGCGAAACGCTCTTGCTCGTTCGCACGAAAAGCTTCACCCCTAGCTCGTCCTCCAAAGAACCTATCTGGTGGCTCACCGCAGGCTGAGTGATGCTCACAGATTCCGCTGCCTTGGAAAAGTTAAGATACTGCGCCACAGCCAAAAAACACTCCAATTGTACAGTGTTCACAAAAAACGCCCCTTTATGTTTGTTTATTTCCGCAAATTGTTTCGTTTGGTAAACAATTCTTAATAAAAATTAAATTTGATAGCAATCTATAAAATTCTTTTATTCATTATAACATATTTGTATTTCACTTTCAAGTAAAAGTGTGATATTATTAATTAAAGCAAAATGTTAGGTGCAAAAATGTAAGGAGGCGAACAATTTGGCAGATAACAGAAAAAAGAACATTCTGCGGTATTCCAAATACATTCATCTGAAAATAGAATGCGAGATAAACACCATGCTCGCAGGCAAGGGTATAACCGCCGCTCAGAGCCATGTGCTTATGTACATAATGGAACATAATGGCGAGCCTGTTTTCTCAACGGCGATACACCACGATCTGAATATTTCCCGTGCGACGGTATCAGGGCTTATAAAAAAGCTCCGTGCAGGAGGATATCTCTCCTATGAGGGCAGTGATGATGACGAGCGTCACAAGAAGATAATAGCAACCGAGAAAGCCTATACCCTCCAGCAGGACATTTGCGACTGTCTTAAAAAGATAGAAACAATGGCTTTCCGTAATTTTACAGATCAGGAGCTTGACGAAATGGAACGGCTCCAGAAAAAAATGATAGACAATACAATATAAAAATAAGCGAGAGGAGGGATCTGGCTTGAAAGAAATACTAGCACAGATCAAACAGTACAAGAAGGACTCCATTCTGACCCCTGTCTTTACCGCACTTGAGGTCTTTATGGAAATGCTTCTGCCTTTTATAATGGCGAAGATAATCGACGACGGCATTGAAAAGGGCAACATGACAAACGTTTATATTTTTGGTGGCGTAATGGTAGTGGCGGCAATGGTCAGCCTGCTTTCGGGCTTTCTTGCAGGAAAATATGCGGCTTCGGCTTCATCAGGCTTTGCCTGCAATCTTCGTGAAGCTATCTACCGCAAGGTGCAGACCTATTCGTTCTCAAACATCGACAAGTTCAGCACCGCAGGTCTTGTAACAAGAATGACAACTGACGTTACAAACGTTCAGAACGCATACCAAATGATAATCCGTATTGCAGTGAGAGCGCCGCTGATGCTCATCTGCTCAATGGCAATGTGCTTTGCAGTAAGCGGCTCAATGAGCACTATATTCCTTGCAGCTATCGTTCTTCTTGGCATAGTTCTAGGAATCATCGTTAAAAAGACGATGAAAGTTTTCACAGAGGCTTTCAAAAAGTATGACGACCTTAACGCAAGCATACAGGAAAACGTATCGGCTATCAGAGTTGTAAAGGCATATGTAAGAGAGGACTTCGAGCAGAAGAAATTCAAGAAAGCCTCAGGCAACCTCTATAAGATGTTCGTAAAGGCTGAGAGCCTTATCGCACTGAACAGCCCTGTTATGATGTTCGTTATCTACTCCTGCATAATGCTCATAAGCTGGCTTGGCGCAAAGAATGTTGTTGCAGGTACGATGACAACAGGCGAGCTTTCATCTGTTTTCACATATGTTATCTCCGCCATGATGTCACTTATGATGCTCTCTATGATATTCGTTATGATATCAATGAGTACAGCAAGTATCAGACGTATCTCAGAGATACTCAAGGAAACACCTGATCTTCACAACGGTGAGAACCCAGCAAAGGATATGAAAGACGGCTCTGTTGACTTCAACAATGTAAGCTTCTCATACAAGCATGGAAGCGGAAAAATGGTGCTTAACAATATCGACCTGCACATCAAGTCCGGCGAAACTATCGGCATCATAGGCTCAACAGGCTGCGGAAAAACAAGCCTTGTAAATCTTATCAGCCGTCTTTATGACGTTGACGAAGGTTCTGTATGCGTTGGCGGCAAGGACGTAAGAGATTACGATATGGAATATCTGAGAGATCAGGTTTCTGTAGTATTGCAGAAAAACGTGCTTTTCTCAGGCACTATCCTTGACAACCTCCGCTGGGGCAACGAAAACGCAACAGACGCTGAGTGTATCGAAGCCTGTGAGGCTGCCTGCGCTGACGAGTTCATTGAACGCTTTCCTGAAAAGTATGAAACTTATATCGAGCAGGGCGGTACAAACGTATCAGGCGGACAGAAGCAGCGACTTTGTATCGCAAGAGCGCTTTTGAAAAAGCCAAAGGTTCTTATCCTTGACGACTCCACAAGCGCAGTAGACACTGCAACAGACGCAAAGATAAGAGCGGCATTCGCAAAGTCTATCCCAGGCACAACAAAATTCATTATCGCACAGAGGATCTCAAGCGTTCAGGACGCCGACAGGATAATCGTTCTTGACGGTGGCAGAGTAAACGGCTTTGACACACACGAAAAGCTTGTTGAAACAAACGAGATATACCGTGAGATATATGAATCTCAGGTAAAGGGCGGCGGAGATTTCGACGTTCAGTCAGCAGGAAAGGAGGAAGCTTAAATGCCTAAGCCAATGAATAAAGAAATGGGCGGCAAGCCTAAAATGTCAGGCGACCAGATGAAAGTCCTCGGCAGAGTAATGAAATATATGCTCAAAAACTATAAGTTCTCATTTATAATAGTAGTGGCGTGCATACTTATTCAGGCTGTCACCACACTTGCGGGAATGATGTTCATGCAGTCACTTGTTGATGACTACATCACACCAATGCTAAAGACCTCCAGCCATGATTTTTCACCTCTTGCAAAGGCTCTCGGCGGTCTTGCAGTAGTATACGTTGTGGGCATTGCGGCTTCATACGCATACAACAGGATAATGGTAAACATCGGTCAGGGTACGCTGAGAAACATAAGAGATGATCTGTTTCTCAACATGGAAACACTTCCTATCAAATATTTTGACACACACCCGCATGGCGACATCATGTCAGTATACACAAATGACGTTGATACTCTCAGACAGTTTATCAGCCAGAGCATACCTCAGCTTATAAACTCTCTTGCAACACTTATATCCACACTCGTTTCCATGATAGTCCTCAACATTCCTCTTACCATACTCTCTATTGCAATGGCATTTGTAATGGTAAAGGTGACCAACGATCTCGCTTCAAAGTCAGGAGCGCACTTTGCGGCTCAACAGCGTGACCTTGGCGCAGTTGACGGCTTTATCGAAGAAATGCTTGACGGACAGAAAGTAGTAAAAGTGTTCTGTCACGAGGATAAGGCAATAGAAGACTTTGTAAAGATAAATGACAAGCTGAGAATCAGTGCAAACGAAGCTAACAAGTACGCTAACATCATGATGCCGATAAACGCAAATATCGGAAACCTCAGCTATGTGCTTTGTGCCATTGTGGGAGCTATCCTTGCCATAAACGGCTATGCAGGTCTTACCCTCGGCACTATCGTAACATTTGTATCCCTTAACAAGAACTTCACACAGCCTATCACACAGATAAGCCAGCAAATGGCATTCGTTGTTCAGGCTACCGCAGGCGCAGGCAGAGTGTTTGACCTCCTCGACCAGAAGCCGGAAACAGACGAGGGCTATGTTGAGTTCGTTAATGCAAAATATAACCTGAACGGTGAGCTTGAAGAGTGCAAAGAGCGTACAGGCATATGGGCTTGGAAGCATCGTCATCAGGCTGACGGCACTGTTGACTACAAGAAAATGGAGGGCGAGGTCGTATTTGACGGTGTTGACTTCGGATATGACGACAGCAAGATCGTTCTTCATGACGTAAAGCTTTTTGCAAAGCCTGGTCAGAAGATAGCTTTTGTTGGCTCAACAGGCGCAGGAAAGACAACTATCACAAATCTTATCAACCGCTTTTATGACATTCAGGACGGCAAGATACGCTATGACGGAATAAACATTACAAAGATAAAGAAGCCTGCTCTGAGAAAAACTCTCGGCATAGTTTTGCAGGACACACACCTTTTCACAGGCACAGTAATGGAAAATATCCGCTACGGCAACCTTGACGCCACCGACGAGGAATGTATGGCAGCCGCAAGACTTGCAAACGCAAACGGCTTTATAGAAAGACTTCCTGACGGCTACAACACTGTTCTCACAGGCGACGGCTCGAACCTTTCACAGGGTCAGCGTCAGCTCATAGCCATTGCAAGAGCGGCAGTCGGCGATCCTCCTGTTCTTATCCTTGACGAGGCTACCTCCTCTATCGACACAAGAACAGAGAGTCTTGTTCAGGCTGGTATGGACGCTCTCATGCAAGGCAGAACAACATTCGTTATCGCCCACAGACTTTCAACTGTCAGAAACTCAGACTGCATAATGGTACTTGAGCAGGGCAGGATAATCGAGCGTGGCACACATGACGAGCTTATTGCCAAAAAGGGCAAGTATTATCAGCTCTACACAGGAAACTTCGCAGAAGAAACAGCATAAAAGGGCTATTCCGCCCAAAGAAAAACGCCACGGAGAGAATATCTCCGTGGCGTTTTTGTGCAATAAAAATGCGGCTGACAAAAGCCAACCGCAATAATTCTTATTCTTCTTCCTCTTCGTCCTCATCGAAATCTTCTTCATCGACGCCCATTGGACGAGGCATATCATCTGTCATAGGCTCATCTGCTCTTCTGAAATATGAGTCGAAATCAAAACGTCCCATGCAGATACGCTCCCAGTATGGCTTACCCGGCTCAAGCACCATAACATTATGCTCATGAACTTCGATAACATCATAGATCTTGCCGTATGAATCCTTTACCTGATCGCCCTTTACAACATTGGTCATTATATTCACCTTCCTTGTCATATCTTGAATTATACCACATTATAAGAGCCTTGTCAATCGGCTTGGAAAATTTTTCGCCCTAAATACTTACCTTCTTCACAGCCGACCACTTGCCGTACACTTTGGTCTTACCAATTGTCTTATAATCCCTTGCCTTGACGTAATATGTCTTTTTGCTTTTAAGACCTTTTATTGTGCCTTTGTTCTTTGAGTTTCCGCTGAGCCACAAGGATTTGCTGTTCTTAAAGCCGCTGTTGTCGGCATATGACACTTGATAGCCTGAATTTGAGCTGTGCTTTGCAAGAGTGACCGCTATCTTCTTTCCGCTCTTGTCGCCCTTGGCAGAAATGCTCTGTCCCTGTGGGTTTATCTTGAAAGTCTTTGTTATCTTGCCTGTGTAGCTTCCCTTCCCTGTGACAGTCACCTTAGCAGTACCTATGCCCTTGTTTGCGGAGTAGCTTACAGTATAGTCCCTGTCCTTTTTGAGAGTGACATTTCCGTCCTTTACAGTGACAGCAGGCTTCAGCGCCTTACCTGTCCACACCTGATCTGACACCTTGACAGACGCCTTCCCGACAGATCTTTTCGTTGCTGATCTTACCTTTATCTCAGCGGAATATCCGCCGTATACCCTCTTGCCTGACACAGTTTCATAACAGCGTACTTTGTAATAATAATCTGTGTTCGCCTTGAAAGATCCATCTGTAAACTTTCCTTTTGCAGTCGTCCCCACGGCAGAATATTTTCCCTTTGCGCCTGTTTTCCTGTAAATCTCATAGCCGCATTTGTTAGTTGATCTGCCGGAAAAGCTGATCTGTATATCCGTGTTATTCACAGAATTAACAGACAATCCTGATACTCTCGGCAGGCTGATAGAAGAATCAGCGCTCTTTGACACTGCCGCAGACTTTGAGCCGTTCACAGCGTTGTCTTTCAGCGAAGCCTTGCTGTGAGAGCTTACGCTTATGCCGCTTTTTCCTGAGCTGCTTATGCTGTTTGAATTTACACTCACAGAACTGCTGTAATTTGACACGCAAATGCCGTTCTGCTTGCTGTTTGATATCTTATTTGAACTTAGAGCCACACTGCCGCAGTGGTCTGTAACAAGTACGCCATGCTTGCCTGCGCCAGAAACAGTGTTTGAGGTCGCCTTGCCCGAAGCGTTCTTGCTGAACACGATACCATGCCCCACGGCATTTTTAACTTTGTTGCCTGAACACTCACCCTTTGAGCCGTTATAAATAAGAATGCCCGTATCCCCCGCCTTTGAAATGCTGTTGGACTTTATCACAGCGGAAGAATTTGCAGCCACTGCTATGCCATGCTTTTTCGCTGAATTTACGCTGTTTGAGCTTGCAATATTGTTCTCAGAGCCGTTGTAGATATTTATTCCGTTCATTCCAACGTTCTCTATGGTATTGTTCTCAAGGGTATTCCCTGAGCTGTCAGTAACGGAAGCACCGTTTCTGGCTGAGCCTGAAATATAGTTATCTGTTATCTTTATATTGTCGCACTCGTTGAGAGTAAGACCATTTTTATCCTTGTAATTAACACCGTCCTGCTTTGTAACGAGAATATTTGATTCGATACTGCAATTCTCAGCGTCATTAAGTGCGATAGTGGTTCCGTTGCTCTCGATTCGATTTTCAAGGATCTTTACTCCTGCCACTCTGAAATTATAGTCAGGGATAACACCATTGTCCTTGACCTCATACCCTGTCAGGCGTATGCCGCTTGTAATGCCATATTCGTCATCACCGCTTACAGAGATAGTGTTAGATGAAATAACAGAGTTTGCGTCGTCCTCAAAGCCGTCAACTGCTTCCTCCATAGACTTCACCACAGGGGGATTGAAATTGTTGTTAGGCAGGCTGGACATTGCCTTGAACTCTATACCGCTTGCGCAGTTTGTGATAGTGTTATTTGTTATGGTACAATTCTTATAATTGTACATTATCATTGCCACATCGTCGAGGTTCTCAAAAACGTTGCCCTCAATAAGGATATCTGTATAATAGATACCCAGAGTGGCGGAATGAGAACCAAGACCTCTGCAAATGCCTGAGAAAAGATTATTCTTTATGACCACATTTTCGCATGATGTATCGTCAAAAGGCGCATAGCCTGCAAAAACTCTGCTGTTGTTCATGCAATCAAGCTGAATGGCTTCTTTTTTCCTGTAGCCTGTATATCCTGTAAAAGTACAGCCCTCTATGGTGACGTCAGCCGCACCGCCTATCTCCATATGATGACCGTTCTCGTTATTTTTGACGTGCATATCTTTCAGAAGAATATTTCTGCAATGTGCAAATCTGATATTTGAAAAATCTGCGGTATTTGGCCACTGATCTGTGTTTCCGTTCCAAAGCCCACCCTCGACGATAACATTTTTAATGCCGTCATAGCCGCCGACACCATTATTATCACACCTGAGCATAGGTCCATAGGAAATGCACCTTTTTATCTCAACGCCCTCTTCACAGTATATCCAAGTACCGCTGTATACCACAAGTGCAGAAGAAATAAGATACGTTCCCTTTGGTATCACGATCTTTGTGAAAATGCCCTGTCCTGAATTTTCCTGTGCAGCGTCAAGTGCCTGCTGTATCTGCTTTTCGGTCATGGCGTTTCCTGTGTTGTCTGCACCGAAGTCATTAACCACGTTATAAGTGACGATTTCCATGCCGTCTGTATCAAAATACGCACCTGTCACAGCCGTATCTGCCGCTTCTGCCACCGATATTATAGCCGTAGAGAAGCCCTCGGGAATCACTGTGATAACGAGCAAGAGCGTTGTCAAAAGTGCCGCTATCCGTCTGGAAACGTTTTTTTCACTGATAATTCTGTAGTCTTTAATGTTCATTCTGCTGTGTTCTCCTTAAAGTTCGGCTATATTTTTCTTGCCGCTGACAATTATTCGTACAAATAGTATTATAAATCATTTATAAGTATCTGTCAACAAACGCTAAACTTTTCGTGAACACTGCACAAATTTGGCTGTGTATTTTTGGCACAAAAAAAAGCTCCCCTGACGCATAAACGTCAAGAGAGCCTTTAAAGCAAAATATTTTACTGCACTTCCACTTTTTCGCCCATGATAGACCTGATAGCGTGGACACGGCACACCTCTGCACACTTTCCGCAGTTTGTACACTTTTCATAGTCGATAACAGCGTGGTTGTTCTGCACTGTAACGGCACCTGACGGACAGTTTTTCTCGCACAGCTTACAGCCTATACAGCCGTTAGGACAAACAGACCTTGTCACTCTGCCCACATCTCTTGATGAACAGCAAATATCCACAGCCTGAGAGATCCTTCTCACTGCGATAAGACCATTTGGACAGGCTTTTGCGCAAAGCCCACAGCCCATGCACTTTGCCTTGTCGATAACGGCAATGCCGTCAACGATAGATATTGCCCCCTGAGAGCAGACCTTGATACAATCTCCGTAGCCTAAACAGCCGCTTGTGCAAAGCTTGCTTCCGTCATAAAACCTGTTGCACGCCGCACAGCTCTGAATGCCGTCAAAATCGTATTTATGCGGTGTATGAGAGCAATCTCCCGAACAGCGCACGAAAGCCACCTGTGGCTCCGCTGCAGTCACTTCAACGCCCATTATCTCGGCTATCTTCTTTGCAGCAGCCTCGCCTCCAGGACGGCAAAGGTTACATTCCGCACCCTTGTTCACGATAGCGTCGGCATAGTCTGCACAGCCTGAAAAGCCACAAGCACCACAGTTTGCCTGCGGAAGAGCTTCTGCGATAGCATCAACACGCTCATCCACCTCAACGGCAAAAACTTTTGAAGCCACCGTCAGCAGGACGCCTGCCAATATGCCCAAAGCGGCAAATATAGCCAAAGGGATCAAATATTCCATATCATTCTCCTCTTTCAGAATTTCAGTTTTTGTTGTGTTTCATTATATTATTATCCATAAAATCAAGGGTCATCTTAATGCGGTTTTTGATATTAACGTCCGCTGTTCCCGAATCGTGATCGACCGCCGTTATGATGCTGTCTGGGTAGAGCTTTTTTATACGCTTTATTATGCCTCTTGCACAGGTGTGGCTCACAAGGCAGCCAAACGGCAACAGCATCACAACACCTTTGCAGCCGTTCTTCAACGCTGAACACATTTCTGCACCGATAAGCCAGCCGTCCCCCATTGTTTCGCCAAGGCAGCCAAAGTTTTCACCGTAGCTTTTCAAGGATCTATAGTCTTCCATAGGCTCGAAACCGTTTTGTACAAGTGCAGAATTCATTTTGCACCAAAGCGTTTTCATATAGGCAATAAGGACTTTTGCTCCCACACCTGCCAAGGTTTTTCTTCCGTAAATGTTATCATCATTTGTACAGGAATCGGCAAGGTACATTATGTATGGAACAAAGCCGCTCATATATATCTGACAACCGAGATCACGGAGGTATTTCTCCGTTTCACCATTGCCGAGAGCACAGAATTTTATGTAAAGCTCCCCTGTTACGGCGACCTTTTTGACCGATCTGCTTTTATCACAATTTATTGTAGCAAAGCTTTCGCATATCTTGCGGAATATGACGCACATTGAGATCGGATCGGCTGCTTTGCCATGTTCAAAGAGCCGTGACAGCCTGCTGTTCCATAGGCGGACTTTATCAAGCGTTTCACCCTTTTTTAGTTCATAGGGTGAAAGCTCATTATAAAGATACAAAAGCAAGTCACTGTAATAGATCGCTGCACAAGCCGTCAGCACCATTTTAGGCGTTATGGAAAATCCGCTGTGTTTCTCAACGCCGCTGACATTAAGTGACACCACAGGAACATTTTGCAGACCGGCTTTCAAAAGAGCTTTTCGCAGCAGCATAATGTAATTGCACGCTCTGCACCCTCCTCCTGTTTGAGGCAGCAGCAGGGCTGTTTTTGCGGTGTCATATTTGCCGCTTTTCAATGCACATATGAACTGTCCTATTATGAGGTTGCAGGGAAAGCAGACATCATTATTTGAATATTCCCAGCCTGCGTTTATCATTTGTGACCGACTGTATTCGTTCACCCCGATGACGTCGCACTTATATCCACCGCTAAGAAATGCATATTTAAGCAGCGGAAAGTGGAAGTCAAGCATTGATGGTATCAATATAGTGTGGGTCTTTTTCATCGGCTTTGTAAATTCAACCCTTGATCGTTTCATATCGATAAATTATTATCAGATTATTCCCGAAAAGCCCATAAAGCTTAGCGAAACGATAGACGCCGCAATGAGCGTTGCAGGTACGCCCTTGAAAGTTTCAGGAAAATCGCAGTTTTCTATCCTTGCTCTTACTCCGCTGAAAAGCAAGAGGGCAAGAGTAAACGCAAGTCCTGTTCCAAGTGCGTTTGTAAGGGACTGAAGAAAATTATAGCCGTTGTCTATGTTTCCGATAGTAACGCCCAGCACCGCACAGTTGGTTGTGATAAGAGGCAGATAAACGCCCAGTGCCTTATAGAGAGGCGGCATCATCTTTTTCATGACTATCTCAACAAGCTGAACGAACATTGCTATAACAAGTATGAATGCCACTGTTTTTAGATACTCTATACCGAAATGCTCAAGAAGTCTGTATACAGGATATGTGATAGCTGTTGCGCATATCATAACGAATATTACCGCTGCGCCCATTCCCACAGATGATTTCATCTGCTTTGATACGCCAAGGAAAGGACATATTCCCATGAACTGAGAAAGCACAACGTTATTTACGAACACACAGCCGATAAGTATAAGTATGTAGCTCATTTTTATGCCTCCTCACTCTCTGTTCTGCACTGACCCTTGCACAAAGCCGCATTTGGGCAGCCTGAGCAGGATATCTCCTTTGGCGGCTTCTTGTTCGCTATCTTGTTCACAAGTGCAATAAGACAGCCAAGCACGAAAAATCCGCCTGCCGGCATGATGAACACTGTCATAGGATTGTCGCACAGGAAAGGTATCTTGAAGCCGAACCATGAGCCTGTGCCAAGTATCTCTCTTATAGATCCCATTGTGAAAAGTGAAAGTGTAAATCCAAGACCCATTCCAAGTCCGTCTAGTATGGAAGGGAATATCTTGTTCTTGCTGGCAAAAGCCTCCGCTCTGCCAAGGATAATACAGTTTACCGTGATAAGGGACAGGAACACGCCTAAGGCACTGTAAAGCTCAGGTATATAGCCTTTCATAAGAAACTCGATAAGAGTAACGAAGCCTGCGATTATTACGATAAAACAAGGCAGTCTTACAGCCTTTGGGATAACGTTTTTCAAAAGGGATATAACAAAGTTTGAGCAGACAAGCACGAACGTTGTGGCAAGTCCCATGCCGATACCGTTTTTCGCCATTGTTGTGACCGCAAGCGTCGGACACATACCAAGAAGCGTAACAAGCGTCGGGTTTTGCTTTATGATACCCTTTGTAAATTCATACAAATTAGAATTTTTCTCAGCCATTGAGTATCTCCTCCTTATGCTCGTCAAAAAGCTTTACAGCCTTTTTGCACGCAGATTTCATTCCCTTTGAAGAATAGGTGGCAGCGGTAACATTGTCGATAGAATTTTCATCAGTGTCAACACCAAAGCCCTTTAGCTTTGAAAGAAAACTATCGTCCTGCACCTTTGTGCCAAGACCAGGAGTTTCGCCTATAGAGAGAAATTCTATCCCCTCGACAGTTCCCTCGCTGTTTATACCGATAAGCAGATGAAGTCCGCCCTTTGAATAGCCGTCCTCCGTTATCTCGATAACGCATCTGCCGTTATCTTTATCTGTGATAATGGAGTTCACGCCCTCTGTATCAAATGTGACAGGGGTCTTGCTGTCACCCTCGCCGTCAAGCATTATCTCATAATCGCCCTTGCCGAATATCTCCTCACAGCCCTTTTTCATATCGTCTGTAAGAACACCTGTATTGTCAACATATGTGGCATTATAGGCAAGCACCAAAAGTCCGCTGACAACTATACATATTATAGTCAGCACCAATGGAGGCATTATTTTATCTTTCATTCAGACTTCGCCTCCTTCTTCTTTGTTATAGCCCCTAAAGGCTTTGTTTTTGTTATCATGTCGATATATGGTGTAAGTATATTCATAAGCAGTATGGAGAATGAAACACCCTCAGGATAAGAGCCGAAGAAGCGTATCACACAAGTGATGATACCACAGCCGATACCGAATATCACCTTGCCTGTTTTTGTAACAGGAGTTGTAACATAGTCAGTTGCCATGAAGAATGCACCGAGCATTACGCCGCCTGCAAGTATCTGATAGATGCCGTCCTCGCCGCAAAGATATGAGAACACGAAAACTGTGCCGATAAATGCAAGAGGTGTATGTACTGAGATTATCTTCATCATTATAAGGTATATGCCGCCAATGAGCAATGCCGCCGCAGACACCTCGCCAAGACAGCCGCCTACTTTTCCAAGGAAAAGATCGAGATAATCGGCAGGGGCGGAATGTGCCGCCGCAAGAGGTGTTGCACCTGTTACGATATTGTCAGGGTCATAGAAAGGCACTACCCAATGGGTCATGTTGCCTGTGAATGCAAGCATAAGAACTATTCTTCCCACGATAGCAGGGTTTGCAAAATTCTGTCCCAATCCGCCGAAAAGCTGCTTTACGATTACGATAGCAACAAATGTGCCGATAGCAGCCTGCCAATAAGGCATTGTCACAGGGAGATTGAACGCTAAAAGCATACCGGTCACAAGTGCCGAAACGTCCTTTGTGGAATCAGGTCTTTTCATTATAAGATTGCAAAGCCTTTCCCATATGAGTGCCGTTATCATGCAGAAGCCTGTGAGCATGAGCGCACGTCCGCCGAAAACATAGGCAGACATTGCAAGTGCAGGGCAAAGCGCCACAAGCACATGGGTCATCACCTTAGAGGTAGAAATATTATCCCTTATCTGAGGCGAAGGGCTGACAAGCATTTTTTCCATATTTTCTTACCTCCTTATGTTCTTATGAAAGCTTTTGCAAGCTGATTTTTCTCTGCAAGATCTCTCTTTGCAGGACAGACGTATGAACACGAACCGCAGTTCATGCAAAGACCCACCTTGAGCTTCATAAGAGCTTCCTTATCACGCCTGTCATAAGCCTTTTCAAGCTCTGTAGGCATAAGATTCAGCGGACAAGCAGAGATACATCTTCCGCACTTTATACAGTTTGTCTGTGTGCACCTGTCCTCGATGCCCTTTTTCTTATCAGCCTTTTCACCAAATGCAAGAATGGCGTTTGTGGTCTTTGTCACAGGGGTGTCAAGCTCATAAAGACACATTCCCATCATAGGACCGCCAAAAAGGGCTTTTCTAACCTTTTCTTTATCACAGTCGCCAAATTTCAATATATCCTCCGCAGAAGTTCCTATAGGTACTCTCACGTTGCATGGAGTAGATACCACGTTACCGTCAACAGTTATACGCTTTGATATGAGTGGCATACCTGTTTTGGAATACTCTCCGATAAAGCCTGCTGTGGTAACGTTCATTACGATAACGCCCTGATCTGACGGAAGCTGACCCTCGCCAACTACACGTCCCGTGGCATTGAATATTATCACCTTTTCTGCGCCCTGAGGATAGCATGACTTCAGCACCTTTACTTCAATACCCTCATCATCAGCCGACTTTTCACGCATAAGCTTTATAGCCTGCGGCTTGTTGTCCTCGATACCGATAACGACCTTTTTAAGTCCCAGCATATCACGCACTAGCTTTATTCCGCACATAACATCGTCAGCGTTCTCCATCATCTCACGATAATCGCTTGTTATGTAAGGCTCACACTCAGCGGCGTTTATAACAAGGGTATCGACCTTGTATTTGTTCTCGTCAAAGTTGAGCTTTATGTGCGTTGGGAAGCCTGCGCCGCCCATTCCGCAGCAGCCTGACTGCCTTACGGCTTCGCAAAGGCTCGCTTTGTCTGTTATAACAGGCGGCTTTACGTCAGGTGATAGCTCCTGCTCTCCGTCGGTGTCGATCTCCACCATTTTGCACACTTTTCCGCCTGCTGTGAGCAGTTCGGATATCGCCGCCACTGTGCCTGACACAGACGAGTGAACAGGGCATGACATAAAAGCATTGCTTTCGCCTATGACCTGTCCCACAAGCACTCTGTCACCCTTGGCAACTGTCGGCTCGCAAGGTGCTCCCATGTGCTGTGACATGGATATCTTCACTCTTGCAGGCAGCGGCATGGCGATAGTTTCGCTGTTTTCCGTCCCCTTTTTGTGGGAAAGAAAAATGCTGTTGAGTTTCATAATTTTCCCCCTTATCATACTTTATGACTATTCAAACCTGAATTTATCATCACTTATACTTATCCTGCTCTTTATACTGTCAGAGCAATAAACTACGCCATTTTCATCAATGGCAATAACTTCTATATCTTCATCACTGAGCCACCTGTCAAGCTCAACGCTTCCGCCAATAAAAATGCAGGTAGACAGAAAATCGGTTTCAATGCCGCTCTGCCCTATCACAGTGACTGAAACAAGGTCTGTTTCGCATGGATAGCCTGTTGTCAGGTCAAAAATATGGCTCCACTTTTTGCCCTGTGCTTCAAAATAACGCTCATATCCACCAGAAGTGGAAACAAATCCACCGCCGCTTGTGAAGCTAAGGCAGGTGTTATCGTTATCAAAAGGGTCTGTGACCGCAACCTTGAAATCTGTTTTATCCGGCTTCTGCCCGTAAAGAAGCGTTGACGAGCCAAAGCTCACCACCGCACAATCGGCTTTTTCACTATCCAACAGCTTTTTCGCTTCGTCAAGGGCAAAGCCCTTTCCGTCACAGCCCACGTCTATCTGTGTGCCGTTTTCAAGGACACATTCGCTCCCCGAAAGCTTTATATTCCCATATCCCACAGCGGAAAGAGCAGTCTGTATCTCACTTTGCTCAGGCACTCTCGGCTCATCGCCAGTAACGTTCCAAAGTTCCGTCACTGCCCCTGCGGAAATATCCGCTCCGCCGTATTTTTTTGTAAGCTCTATGCTCTTCTCTATAAGCCGTGCAGTTTCCTCAGAAAGCTCAAGCCTGCCGCTCTCATTGAGCCGTGATAACTCCGAGCCTTCCTCATAAGGCGAATAAAGCTTTTCCAAAGCCTTTATCCTGTCCTTCACCGCCTCAGCGTCGCCACCGTATACAGCCGCCGTGCATGGGCAATCCATGGCGAAAAATGTCGCTTCATCTGGCTTTTTATCTAAGTGCATCATCACCGCTCCGCACACCATAATAGCCGCCGCACACGCTACCGATACAAACAGCCGCCTTTCAGGCTTTTTCATTCTTATACCTCACTTGAAATTAGTTGAAAAGTGTGTTATAATATCCGAAGTATGATAACATCGGTATCAAAATTCTTATGTGCAAGCGAGCAAAATGTGTTCGCACTCTTTGATAAACGCCCTCAGTTCGGGATTTTTCCCCACTGAAACCTCGAGCCTGTTCACCTTTTTTCCTGCCATACCAAGGATCCTGTCAAGGTCTTCAGGCTGAGCGGAAAGATATTTTACACAGCGTTCCATAGTTTCCTCAGTGTCAAGCTCAAAAAGCTTGTGGGAGTTGTGAGGATTTTCAGAGTAAAGCTTTCTCAAAAGCATATAGGTGCATATTTTCACCGCCATGTCCGTCTGAGTTTCAAGACCCTTTATGCCGCTGTCTTTTATAAGCTCCCTCAGCAGCTCGCTTCCCTCGTCCGGACAGCCTAACGCAGAGTTTTTTTCTCTGACCTTGACTAAACCGAACACATCTTCATAGGAAGCACCGTAAAGCTTTATAAGAGCAATGATGATATTGACGTTCTGCTTTTTGCCGTGTTCAACGGCTGATATGCAAGACTGGCTGGTGCCGACTGCTCTAGCCGCACGGCTTTGTGTATAGCCGCTTTCTATCCTTGCGGCGGTAAGCTTCTCACCTATCCTGAGAGTCAGCTCATCTTTGCTGTCATTGCTCATGTAATATCTCCCATATATAAAATCATATTGGCTTTTCAACCATTATTCTATTATACTATAAATTTATGTATTTGTAAATATAAAATCTATAAAATGACGTATTTAAGTGAAAAAAATTTGTGCAGGTTTTAAAGCACTTATCATAAAAGAAAAAGAAAGCAGGTATTTTAAATATGAAAGGCTACAGAATAGCATTTATCCGTCACGGAATGACGCAGGCAAATCTTGACGGACGTTATATCGGTACTACCGACTTGCCGCTGTGCAGAGAGGGTGCTGACCAGCTTTATGAAAAGATAGAAAAGTATGATTACCCTTCGGTGCAGAAGGTCTACACCTCGCCTTTAAAAAGGTGCAAACAGACTATATCTATACTCCAGCCTAACAGGCTTGTGGCTGAGATGCCCGAGCTTCGTGAAATGGACTTCGGCAAGTTTGAGAACAAGACCGCTGATGAGCTTATGAACGACCCTGATTATGAGCAGTTCATAAAAGGAGGACTTGACAATCCTCCGCCGAACGGTGAATCAACAAGAGATGTCATAAACCGCTGTTATGAAGCTCTGAACATCATCATTTCCGATATGATGTACGAGGGTCTTACAAATGTTGCGGTCTGCACCCACGGAGGTCTTATAATGAATATGCTGGCAGGCTTCGGCGTGCCGAAAAGGAAGCCTATGGACTACGCCTGCGATTTCGGCGAGGGCTTTGAAGTCATGGTGACAGCTTCCATGTGGCAGCGTTCAAACGCTTTCGAGGTAATAGGAACATATCCGCCAAAATATGAAGAAATGCCTGATTACACTGTTGAGGATTATTATACTGACGAAGAGGATAAGTAAACAGTAAAAACAGAAACGAGGGGGGAAAAGGCTTGACAAACAAAGAGATAAAACTATCGGCAAGAAAAAATATAAGCCAGAACATGGGAAACTGCGTATCGCTCACGGCATTTTTGTTTGCGGTGTTTGTATTTCTTGGTCTGTGCGAGCTTGCCCTTTTTATGCTTTTCAAACGCATCGGCTGGGAGTACTTTTTCTCGTGGCAGGGAATAAAAGATCATGTTTCCGTAAGGCTGTTCTGGTTTCTTGACCTCATTGTCATTATACCTTTTGCATCTTTTGAAATGTGGACTGTCCGCAGATTTTTTGTTGATATTGCAAGAGCAGACAGCTATGTAGGATCGAGGCAGTATATAAACTCACATTCTTATGTATATTATTCCCACACCATGTTTTCTTCCATTATAATTAATTCACTGAAATTATTTTCCGCAGTACCTTTCGCTATCTCAACCTACAGCGTGTATTATTGGGGCTGGGTATGCAAGCTCAGCGAGCTTACCTCCGCAGGTCTTCTTTGTTTCATGTTCTCACTCGGTCTGTCTGTTGTGTTTTTCGGACTTATGGTGCATTACTGGATATCCCTTGCCCTTGCGCCATATATAATGACTCTAAACCCACGCACCAACATTTTTGACGCCTGCGATCTTTCTGTAAGGCTCATGGATGGTCAGCATGGCAGATATATCTCGTTCCTGCTGAGCTTTGTTATGTATATCCCCGCACTTCTGTTAGTATATCCTGTTTTTATCATCTATCCATATTTCAGACTAAGCTATATAGTGTTTTTGCAGGATATAATGGGAAGCTACTGGCAGGACAAAATGCCGTCAATGATAAAGCGCTGGAGGAAATACAGCAAATGACTGTGACAATAACAAAAGAAGAAAATGAAAAAGCCCTTGAATGTGTACTGCGTTCAAGGGGCTTTTCAAAAAGGCTCATAACAAGGCTCAAACGCACTGAAAACGGCATGACAAGAAAGGGCGTCCTTATCCGCACCGTTGACCTTGTATATGAAAATGACATCATCATGATAAACGAGGGTGACGGTGAATCTCTTGACCCTAATCCTGACCTGAAAGCTGATATCCTCTATGAGGACAGCGAGGTGGTGGTGTTCTCAAAGCCGCCTTTTATGCCTTGCCACCCGTCAATAAAGCATCGTGACGATACGCTGGGAAATCTTTTTGCCGCACTTTATCCAAGCCTCGCTTTTAGACCTGTCAACCGCCTTGACCGCAACACGAGCGGCTGTGTGCTTGTGGCAAAAAGTCAGCGAAGCGCCGCAATGCTCCAAAAAAGCTTTGAAAAGACCTATGTTGGAATAATAAAAGACCTGCCCCACTGCGGCGGGCGTATCTGTGCGCCTATCGCAAGGGAGCAGGAAACTATAATAAAACGCTGTGTGAGGGCTGACGGACAATATTCCGCAACGGATTATCTTGTACGCAAAAGGCTGGGAGATCTTTCTCTTGTGGACTTCTTTCTTGAAACCGGCAGAACGCACCAAATAAGAGTACACTCGGCTTTTATGGGCTATCCTCTCCTGGGTGATGACCTTTATGGCGAGGCAAGCCCTCTTATAAGCCGTCAGGCTCTCCACTGCGAGAAAATGACTTTTCAAAGCCCCGAAAACGGCAGGATAGTGACTGTTACCGCACCGCTTCCCGAGGATATGCTCTGTCTTATGACACCCGACAGGTGATATCCGTTTCAAGCTCCACCGAGCCTAGCACTTCATCAAGGCGGTCGGCATACTTTAGATAGCTTTGCGGATATTTGTGACGGAAAAGCCGCCACACATCAAAAATATCCGTCCTGTTCTCATACAGGGCTTTGTTCCACACCCCTGTGATGTTTTCTTCAAGGCGCTGTTTTACAAGTGCCGCCACCTGGTCTGAACTTTTCTCGTCACGGATATCAAGAGAACTGTGTGCAAGAACAGTGAGCTTCAATCTGCATACGAGCCTGCCGTTCTCGTTATCAAGCTTCAGGCTGTGGCTGTCAGAGGTTATCCTAACGTCCATGGGGCTTCCATTATATTCGATCATATCATAATACTGCTCTGCCTTTCCCGTGAGCCACAGACAGCCTGATGCTTCAGCGTGGGAAAGATAGCTATCAAGCACCGTACCTTTTCGTATAAGGGCGGTCTTTTTTATTTCCAAAAGCGGCTCCTGCTGTTCCGCTGACTTTTCCTCATGGCTCTCCGCAAAATCTCCCAGCGGTTGTTTGATAGAGATAACTGGCATTGCGATATACTGCGGTGACCTTATGCAGGAAAGCAGATCGATAAGGCGGCACTCCACCGTTATGCCGTTTTTCACACCCATTTTTATGACCTGTGTGAAGTTTTCTGAGGACATTGTTCCCCTTGTTAGCTGAACGTTCATAAGCTCCTCTGCGGTATTTTCCGCCAAGCAAAGCTCCACTCCAAGAAAAACATTTTTGTCCTTTATAGCAAAAGAGAACAGCTCCTCCGGAGAGGAAAGATCTATATTTTTATTAAAGCATATTATTTGAAGATGGCCAAAAAAGATCTCCCTGCCTAGCTGATACTGACAGCCCTCAATGGCGTCTCGGATACTCCTGCCTTTGCAATTGACAGTCTGTATATTGGACTGGCTCACATCAAGAGGAGTGTCAGAACCCATACTCTGGGTCTTAAAGACCTGCAATGACACATTGTATTCCCCGTTCTCATAGTCAACGCCCATGGCGTGGCAAAGAACACGCTCCTCGATATCCACCTGCCTGCCGAAAGAAGAAGACAACAGCGTCACTGCTGCGATAAAAAGCACAACAACTACCTGTATCTTACGCTTTTTCATCAGATCTCGCCCCCTTTTTCACAAATATCAGGCATAGAAGCGGTATTACGCCTCCGAGAAATATGAGTGGGATAGGGCTGAGCCCTGCGTATGCGATGCTCTCCCACTTGTGAGGCAAGAGCCAGAAAAGCGTTGCCGCCGCAGGAATCGCCGCTGTTATTATCACGCCCGAGCCAGAACCGAGCTTAGGAAAAACATATCTCAGGCATCTGCCTGAACAATGGAAATATACTCCCAGCTTATATACCGAGAGCATTACCCACACGCCCATAACAGCGGCGTCATAGCGTTCTATTATGGCAGTGCGTGAAAATGCCGCAAGTGCGAAGAATGGCAGTTTCGCAAGAAGAGTGTAATCTCCAAGTATCATTGTGATAAAGCCTAAGACTATTTCAACAAGGGCAAGCCTTGTGAGCAGAAAATACACAGACGTTTTTGCTGCATTGCCCTTTGTTGATGGTAAAAGAAAAACTATCACTGCAAGATAAGAGCTTCTTGCAAGCTCGCTGACAGCAGAATGAAAAATGCCTTTTCCAACGTTTCTTTCCGCAAGGTGAAAATCAACGAATGTGAAATCTTCAAGAGAGCTTATAACAAGGATGGATGTCACAAAGAGAAAAAGTACAAAAAGCACTGTCCCCGTTTTTCCTATGACCCCAAGGCCTGACATTGCAACATATATCCCGCAGGCGGCAACGCTGAGAACTATCATGAGCCGTGGTATATAATCAGAAAAATAATAATCCATAAAATAGGTGAAGGTGCCGATAACATAAAATGACACTGTAAGAAAATATGCAAGATACAATGTACAAACTCCCCTGCCTGCCCACTTTGAACGGCTCACCACAAGGGTGCATGGGTCATCATTAGGAAAGCGCTTGTGGAAAGCCGCCATACCGCATATCATAACTATCTGAAAAACTGTAGACAGCACTGTTCCAAGCATAAGCTCCAAAGCGTTTGCGGTGCTTTCAGGGAGAAATGTCATCATTGAAAAGGCTCTTGTACAGATAAGCATTGCAAAAAACTGCGATGGCGTAAGCTTTTTCATTGGCTTCCCCCCTTTTCGTCAAGCTTGTATTCTTTAATGGTGCTGTGAGTTTTCTCATATGACCGAAAGCTCCGCCTTGAAATAACGTCCTTTATGCCCTTTGAGAAAAATGGCGTAACAGGAGCGGTGTAAGATACTGCAAGGTCATCCATGGAGTTTATATTTATCATCAAAAGCACAGTGCAAAGTGCAATGCCATAAAGCCCCGAGCCGCCGCCCACCAGGATATACACGAGCCTTAATATAGCCGTCTGCTGATAAAGGCTCGGTATAACGAACGATGATGTTGTGGTTATCCCCACCACTATAAGCAGAGGGGCGGACACAAGTCCGCTTTTTACGGCGGCGTCGCCTATGATAAGACCGCCCACTATAGAAACAGTGCTTCCCACAGGCTTTGGAAGCCGCAAGCCTGCTTCTTTCATTATCTCAAATAGAAGCATTAGCACAAGCACCTCCACTGTCAACGGATAAGGCGTTGACTCCTCTGAAACTGCAAGATTCAGAAGAAGCTTCAATGTGAAGACCTCAGGGTGAAAGCTCGCCAGTGCAACATACAGACCCGGAAAAGCCACCGCTAGAAAAAACGCAATATATTTCAGCCACCGCATAAAGGTGACGTAAAAAGGCTTTTCCGCAAAATCGTCCATGGTCTGAAAATTTTCCGCAAAAAGCGAAGGACAAATAAGCACAAATGGCGTGCCGTCCACAAAAACACATATCCTGCCCTGATTTAACCTTGTGCATATCATATCAGGTCTTTCGGAATAAGCCATTTGTGAAAACACTGACGAACCGAAGCCTTCGTCGATAAAAGGTTCGATATATCCGCTTGTGAGAACAGTGTCGAGCTTTATGCCTTTGAGCTGTTTTCTCAGCCTGTCCACAGCGTCTGAGCTTGCCCGGTCGCTCATGTAGACCATGCACACGTCGGTGGAAGAACGCTTTCCTATCTGCATCATCTCAAACCGCAGCGATGGTGTTTTCATTCGTCGGCGCACAAGAGAAATATTAGTTCTTATTGTTTCCGTAAAAGAATCCTGTGCGCACATTATAGTCTGCTCGCTTGCAGGCTCAGAAACCGACCGCTTGTCGTAACCTTGGATACCGTAAACAACAGCCTTTGAAAGCCCCTCCACAAATATGACCGCAAAGCCCGAAAACAAAAACTGTATGACATCACCATAATTAAAGACTGTTTTTCTCTCGGCGGCAAGCAGGCTTTCTTTTGTCAGAAAGTCGAATACCTGCTCTGCATTGCCCTTTGACTTTTGTGCAGAAAGCTCCATTATAGGTCTGAAAATAAGCTCTGACATTGCGCTCGTTGAGATCATTCCCTCTATGGATACCAACGCACAGCTTACGGAGCATATCTTCACATTCATTATGTTAAGATCCATTGAATTGCCTGTTATGGTGCGAAGGGAAGTCATTGCGGCGTCAATGGTCTTATCTATCTCAGCGTTTTTGTAGTTTCTGAAATCGGGTGTATTCATTTTGTTTCTCCTACATGAAATTTTGTTGTATTTATTATCTGCGGCTGTTATCAGAATATTCTGCATTAAAGCTGCAAAAAATAGCTTTGACCATATTGGAGGAAAACAAAATGCTGATAGTTTTTTTCAGAGCCGTTATACTTTATATACTCATTGTCATAAGCATACGCCTTATGGGCAAAAGGCAGATAGGCGAATTACAGCCCTCGGAGCTTGTTATAACGCTTCTGCTTTCAAACATCGCCACCCTGCCTATCGAGGATATGACTATACCGATGTCAATGGGCATAGTGCCTATATTCACGCTGGTGTGCCTTGACGTTATACTCTCTCACTGCTCGCTTAAATTCAGAGGGCTTAGAAAGCTCATATGTGGCTCTCCGAAAATAGTCGTGACCCGTGGGATCATAGATCAAAAACAGCTCAAAGACCTGCGTTTTTCTGCAGACGATCTTTTGGAGTCCCTAAGAAGCATGGGTATATTCGATATAAACGAGGTACAGCTTGCGGTGGTGGAAACAACAGGCAAGATATCGGTCTATCAGAAAGCACAGTTTCGACCTGTGAACAATGGCGGAATGGGCATAAAAGGATCTCAGACCGACCCTCCACAGCTCGTTGTCGACAACGGAAGGATAATATACTCCGCCCTTGATCTTATCGGCAAGGACGAAAAGTGGCTCATGAAAAAGCTAGGAGAAAAGGGTATGACCCTGAAAGATGTTTACATCTGCACCGCTGACCCCTCAGGGCAGATAGTTGCCATAAGAAAAGACAAGGGCAAGAAAAAAGTATAAAGGAGCAATCACAATGAAAAGATTGACCGCCTGCATTATTATCCTCACTGTCATAGCCGCCATGTCAGTGTTCTCCGTATTTGCGGTAAAAAAAGAAAACGATAAGTTCATAAGCCTTGTGAACGCCGCTGAAAACAGCTACAGAAATGAGGACAGCGACACAGCCCAACGGCTCGAAGAACTCGAAAATGCTTGGAATAAATATTATGTAAGAATATCATATATAGCACAATCCTGCACACTTGATGATATCTCCTATGCAGTGGCAAAGCTCCCAGCCCTATTGGAAAAGGGCTCTGAGGAATTCTTGTCAGAGTGCGAGAGCATACGCTCATGGACAGAGAAGATATACCACACTCAGTATCCTCATTTATATTCGGTTTTTTAATATAGAAAAATTGTGTCTAAAACGTTATCAAAGTGTATGATTTTTTCTTGCGTTATTGTACAAATCTACAAAAATCATACAGAACAAGGCGGTTTCAACGAGTTTTTCTTGACTTTTCTTTCTGCTAATATTATACTTAGAATGTATGAATAGGATAAAAAATTTTATCCTGTTTAGAAAAGAAGTATCAATGGAGGTATGAAATGAACACTATCAAGTTTTGTGCTAAGTGCGGAGCGCCAATAGGTCCAGAAGAAAAATTCTGTGGCGGCTGCGGTGCGTCTGTCGCCGAAATGGAAGCCGAAGCAGGCATTTCCACACAGCAGGCAGCACCTGCTCAGGCACCCGTTCAGCAGACTCAGCCTGTACAGCAGCAGGCTCCTCAGTATGACCAGCAGTATGCACAACCAGCAAACAACTACGCTCAGGCAGCAGCTCCTGCAGCTGCAAAGCCAAATCCTTTTGCTAAGCTTGGCGAATGGGTAAAGGGTCATAAGAAGATAACACTTATCGCTGCTGCAGCTCTTATCGTTGTTATCGTTGCGATCATCATTCTGTGCAACATTCTTAAATATCAGGTGATCGACGCAAAGGATCTTTTCAAGTTTGAATTTAAGGGCATTGACGGCTGTGGCTATGTTGAGGCAGAGCTTAACTGCTATGACAAGAGCTACTATTCAATGGCAGACGCTACAAGCGCTCTCGGCGACCTTGCTGACGAGACAGATCTTGACCTTGGCGACCTTGATGATCTTTCCGACTATGCAAGCTCATCTGACAAGTCATCAAAGGTAAGCAAGTATTTTGCACTTGACAAGAAAACTCTTACAAAAGCATTTAACAAAGCTGATGATTTTACAGAAGCTAAGAAAATGAGAAATGCCCTTCTCAAAACAAATAGCGATGGTGAGTATAAGCTGAAGATCACTTTTGATAAGAAAGCAAACAAGAATCTTAAAAACGGTGACAAGGTAAAATGCACCGTAAAGTACAACGAGGATTCTCTCAAGGACAAGAACATCAAGCTAAAGAACACTGAGTTTGAGGTAACTGTAAAGGATCTTAAAAATGGTGAGGAGATTGACTTCTTCAAGGGCGTTGAGGTCAAGTTCTCAGGCTTTGACGGCAACGGCTCTGCTGACGTTTCATATGACTCAGCATATCCATTTATCTGCTATGATTATGACTACAAGTCAGATCTGAAAAACGGCGACAAGTACACTGTTACAGCTAACATAGACGTTTATGGCGCAGAAGAAAGCGGTGACATGACTTGGTTTGAATATGACGACAAGTATTATACATACAAGACAGCCGATGTTAAGGACGGCAAGGTAACAAAGGATTTCACTGTTGAGGGTCTTGAAAAAACTCAGGAGATCGACCCGTTCGAGGGACTTGAATTTGAATGCTCAGGCGGTGTTCCATTTGTTAAGCCTTACTCAGTAAAGGACGAGTCTATCCCTGCTGCTCTTAAGGACAATGTTTCTTATTCAGTATCATGCGATGATTATATTGGCATCGGCGGCACATTCAAGGTAACTTGCAGCCCTTATTCCTCACTTGCAAGAAATGGTATCACACTTTCCGGCAAAACTGAAACAAACGATTGGGGCGACACTGTTTATGTTAAGGAAATAACAGTTGACGAAACATTCCCTGCATATGTAACAGCTGACAACGGTAAGGCTGCTATGGACAGCTATCAGTCATATCTCGACGACAAGATCGAAGATATGAGAAAGGATATAAAGGGTCATTACGCTCCATATCCTGCTGACTTTGACGGCAAGGTAACATCTATCGAGTCTTTTGATTACGTTGACACTTATGTTGCGTTCACAAACAAGAAGAATTATGATTCTTGGGAGAACACAAATGCACTCTACAATCTTTACAAGATAACTGTAAAGACAGATAAGGAGAAAAAGGCAGTTTCATTCTATGCTTCGATCTACTGCTCAAATATCGTTGCAACAGGTGAAACATTTACTGAAGAGCCTTACTTCTCAACATCTTACTACAACAAAGAAGCAGATTTCAAGAAGAAGGTAATTGAAGCCGAGGGTTACACAACAACTAAGGCTGGTGCGGCTTCAAAGCCTGCAACTGACGATTCTTCATCGGCTGCAGCAAGCGAAGCAACAACTACGACCACAACAACAGCAAAGACCGATTCTTCTGTAGCAGAAACAACTACATCTGCAAAGGATAAGGCAACAACCACAACTCTCGTTCCATAAGAGTTAAATAGTGAGAAACACGCCGCGGAAATTTTCTGTGGCGTGTTTTTATGTCCTGACAACTCTTGAAAACCTTGTCAAAATGTGATATAATATTTGTTACGATAATAAAAAAACAGCTCCGAAGAACCGGAGCTGCTTTATGAAACGATCGTTATTTAAGGCACTGTGAACCATTTTCAAAAAGCACTTTGTTGAGCTTTGCCACATCATAGCCTTTGTTTATTGCGTCAATGAGTATGCAATCACGGGTGTTTTTAGGATAAAGCTGAGCTTCACCCGCAAGAGTCAGAAGTCGCTGAACGGTATCAACATCAAGCTTCATAGCAAGTGCGATAGCGATTATCTTATCCTTGCTTGGAAGTCTTGCTCCTGCAAATATCTGATATCCATATATTTGATTTAGCTGGGATATTCTTATGACCTCTATCTTTGTCATCTTTTTCTTTTTCACAAGCTCACAAAGATAACGTGCAAAATCCTGTCTGTCAAGAGAATCCTTATTGTTGCTTAGAAAACTGTTGATATCATCGCTTCCATTTAGCTCCTCCATAAGCTGTGTTGTTTTTTTCATGTCACCAGTTCCTTCCTATAATAATTTATTTTTTTACATTTTTACATTGGAGATGAGAAATATGTCACAAAAAAGCTTATATGATTTTGAAACAGAACAGATCGACAAAATGTTCGACTGCAAAAACTATCTATTTAAAAACAGCAAGCACGAAAAAGTCATTTTAGAGAGTGACACAGGTGTAAAAATGGTGCGGCACATTATCTATAAGCCTGCTGACGTTTCTGTATACCAAAGGCTCGCATTGATAAATAATCCATATCTTTGCCGTATCTACGAGATCTCCGAAAGCACTGAAGCGTATACTATCTATGAAGAATTCTGCGACGGCATGACTCTTACGGATTATGCAAACGGCGAAACACTAGCAGAACACGATGCCCTGAACATTACCTGCTCCATATGCCAGGGATTGTATGCTCTTCACAACAGCGGCATCGTTCACCGTGATATAAAGCCTGATAATATTATAATATGTGACGACAATAATGTCAAGATTATAGATTTTGATATTTCTAAAATTTATAAATCTAATCAACGCTCTGACACCCAGACTTTGGGAACTGTAGGCTTTGCCGCACCTGAACAATTCGGTATGCAGCAATCTGACGCAAGAACAGATCTCTATTCTCTGGCAGTGCTTCTGAACGTTCTTTTGACAGGTGAACACCCGTCGGTCAAAATGTGCGAAAACAAGAAAATTCTGAAAGTCATAAAGAAATGCCTTTCTATCAATCCAGACGACAGATATAGCACTGCGGAAGAGCTGTACAATGTGCTTAATAAGATCAGGAGAAAACTAAAATATGAAAAAATGTCCTAATTGCGGAAGAATTCTTCATGACGATTCCATTTTCTGCTTTGGCTGCATGAGCGAAATAAACAAGAGGCAAGAAATAGTTCTCGCTACCCCCAAAAAAGTGTTTTTAAAAGCAAAAATAACCACACCAATAATCGCTGTGGCATTAGTATCCGCAACTGTTTTCGGGGTATATACTTATAATAACAATAGTGATAAGACCACGGCTGTGAAAAAAAGCACACCTCAATCTACTGCCACTGTCACCACAAATACACCTGTGACAACTACTCTGCCTCCCGTCACCACTGTCATGACTACTACCACAAAAAAGCGTGAGCCTGACAAGGCTGCCCTTGCGTCAGATATTGCAGAAGGGGCGGCATTAGCAGAGTCAAAAGCCGCCGCAGTCACCACCACTACCACTACAGAAAAAGTGACTGAACCTGTGACAGAGCTTGAGATACAGCAGGATATACCGCAGGAAAACACAGAAGATACTCAGCAGGACGAACCTGTCGAGCCTGAATATTACTCCCCTGATGGTGCAAGTCAGATGACCCTTGACCTGCTCGATTATGTAAATCCTCTCCGTGAGAAATATGGTCTGAAGCCACTCCGTGCAAGCGGACAGCTTGATGAATGTCTGCAAAAGAGCCTGTATCAAATGGACGACTACTGCCAAGGCATTGGCAACGTATACGAACATCTCTCTGAGGTCGGTCTGCCTAACAACAGCAAAATACGACAATTCACAGCAAACAACAGCTGTGTTTCAGACTATGACGAGGCATACACAGAGCTTTTTACTTGGTTAAAAAATAATGCAAGCTTCGGTCTCTCTTACGGTGACGATCTGATCAACGGCTTGGAAGATTACACATATCTTGGTGTTTGCTTTTTCCATGATGATATAGTTCAGGAAAGAAAAGACCATATGTGGAATGACCCAGATAATGGTGAATACGAATCTATGCCGCTATATCAATGCTATGTTTATGTTATGAAATAAGCCGACAATATCCGACTTGAATATTTTATGTGATTGTGATATAATAAAGGCAACACAAAACGTAAAAAACAAATTACAAAAAAGAGGATATTTATGAATAATCAGACTAATAACGAGAATTTATCCCAAGGCACTAATAGCCAGCCTGACGAATACAGCGCTTATCGTGATGAAGAATACGAAAGAATGCGCATTGAAATGGAAAAACGCCGTGCCGAAAGGCGTGCAAGAGAACACAGGCGTGTTATGAAAAACCGTATCATTGCCATAGCAATTCTTTTGGTGATAATTTTTGTGATAGTGAAAGCCTGTGGTGGAAAGTCAGACAACAAGCCTGCTGCTGATTCATCATCACAGACCGAAAGCACAAAGCAGGCGGAAGCAAAAACCACCACCAAAAAGAAAACCTCCGACAACAGCAAAGCAGAAGAAACAAAGCATAAGATAGAGCAGTCAAACGGCATGACCTTTGTTGACGGCATTCTTATCGTGAACAAGACCTACTCCCTGCCATCTGATTACGCTCCGGGTGTGAGCACAGTGGCACAAAAAGCCTTTGACGAAATGGCAGCTGCAGCGGCTCAGGACGGCATAACACTCTTTGTAAATTCAAGCTATCGCTCATATCAGGATCAGGAATCTCTTTATAACTCCTATGCCGCAGAGCGTGGCACAGAAGCCGCAGACGAGGTATCTTCCCGTCCGGGACATTCAGAACATCAGACGGGTCTGACCTTTGATGTTAACACCACCGAGGACAGCTTTGCAGGCACTCCCGAAGCCAACTGGCTCGCCGAGCATTGTGCTGAGTATGGCTTTATTATCCGCTACCCTGAGGGAAAAGAGGATAAAACAGGATATGTGTATGAGCCGTGGCATATCCGCTATCTTGGCAAGGAAAAAGCCGAAGCTGTCACAAAGAGCGGTCTTTGCCTTGAAGAATATCTTGGTGTCACCTCTGATTACAAATATGCCGAAGATCAGAACTGCTCAAGCCTGAACACTTCCGACACTCAATCAAGTCAGGCGGACGGCTATTATCAGGACAACACAAATTATGATTATCAATACTGATACAAACACAAAGCGGACAGCCACGGGAAAGTGGTTGTCCGCTATTCTTTACTTTGTCATACGGGACGTCGAGAACGCCGTCCCCTACAGCCAAATATCCGTTACTTATTTTCTGAGCTTCCTGTGCTATCAGAGCTTTCCAAACTGCTGTCATCATAGTGGACAGGCTCAGTTGTAAGGCCCTTATCTCCTGCCTCTACGGCTTTCTCAGTCATATCGTCAACTATGCGTTTGAAAACTTTGAACGCCTTATCATAATTCTCCTGCATAGTTTCCTTGGAGTCGCCCAAAGTCTTAACTGGCGTTCTCATTGAAAGGTGGATATCATTCGGCATATTCTCGAAGTTAAGCTCCTTTGCCATGACCTCCATGTTCCAGCTCATGCCCATATCATCAACATACTTGTTGTTCGGAAATTCCTTTGGCAACTCAGGAGTCATTATTGACTTGAACTCCTCGTCAGTGTTTGAGTCTGTTATAACAAGTATAGACTCGCCCCCCTGAAGCTGTGCCAAGAACTTAGTGCTGTTCACGTTCTGTTGCTGATAATCGTCGCTGTGAGAATTTAGCGGAATCATAATGACCTCAACATGGACATAACCATTGCCGTCAAGATCGTCCGTGTATTTTTCAAAGAAATTCTCCAGTTCCTCCTGACGTGTTTCCAAGCCGTTGTTTGCGATCATAAGCACTGTCAGGTCAGCCTTTTCTCGCCTTGCAGCGTCAATAAAAATAAATGCCGCCACCGCTATGATAAATATTGTAAAGATTATCCACACCTTGTTGTGATAAAAGAAATTCTGCACCTTTTCAAAGCCGTGAAGCTCTCTTATTTGGTCATGCTCTTCCTTTATGGAAGACTCGCTTTCATCGATAACTCCGCTTTTGAGCTTCATAAGCTCGATACGCTCCTGAGCAAGCCTGCGTTCACGTTCCTTTTCTTCCTGACGTTCACGCTCTCGTCTTTCAGCTTCCGCCTGCTCTAAAACCTGCCTTTCACGCTCCTCAGCCTCACGCCTTTGCTGAGCCAGCGTGCGCTCATACTCTGCGTCATCAGCGTCCTCCAACAGACCCTGACCCTCCAGACTTTTGTCGAGCTTTGATATATTAATGTCCTTTTCGTCTTTTTTTGACATATCACTGCCGTCCTTTGCGAGATATTTTATATCATATTAGTATAAACCAATAATATTAACTCCGTATTAACAAAAAAGAGATAGCATTTTCATGAAAAATGTCTATATACAATTAAAGATAAATTGTGTATAATATACATAAATCAAATAAATTAAGTTGTGATAATAACAATTTAGTGAAAAGAGGAGAGATAGCAATGCTTGAAAAGATCATACAGAAAAACACAGAAAAATCAGAGATATCCGAACAGCTAAAAGGGCTGAGAGAACAGCTCACACTGCTTGAAAACAAAATAAAGACCGCCGGAGTGCCTGTTATAATCACATTTGACGGCTGGTCTGCCGCAGGCAAAGGCTCAATGATAGCAAAGCTCATACGCCCTCTTGACCCACGTTTTTACAAGGTGGTGTCATTTCGTGCACCGAATGAGCAGGAAAAGCGTATGCCATGGCTGTGGCGTTATTGGCAAAGCCTGCCGAAAAAGGGCGAGTTTCTTATCCTTGACCGAAGCTGGTATCGTGACACTGTGAACGCCTTTATGTACGGTGAAATAGACAAGGAAACAAGGGACACACGTCTTGAAGATATATGCACCTTTGAAAGGCAGCTTACAGATGACGGATATGTTATCGTAAAAATTTTTCTGCACATTACCGAAGACGAGCAGAAAAAGCGTATCGAAAAGCTGGAGAACTCCTCTGTTACAAGCTGGCGTGTGGAAAGCCACGATATAAAGAACATGGAAAAATACGATAAGTTTTTCCGCAGATATGACAAAATGCTTGAAAGCACAAACACGGCATTTGCTCCGTGGACTTGCGTTGGGGCAAATGAACGTGCCTCTGCTGAGCTTGAAGTGCTGACAGCGGTCACAAAGGCAGTAAGCACCGCAGTTTCCGCCAAGGAGAAGGGCGAACATTATATTCCCGAACCACAGTTCGACACCTGCGGATACAATTATCCTGAATATAAAACTATTGAAATGCCTGCTCTTGCAGAAGTGGATATGAACAAGTCCCTTGACGAAGCGGAATATGAGAAAAAGCTGAAAAAATATCAGGACAAGCTTTTCAAGCTGCAAAATCTCTGCTATCAGAAGAAGATACCTGTTATAATATGCTATGAAGGCTGGGATGCAGCAGGAAAAGGCGGAAATATCAAGCGCATTGCGGCTGCCCTTGATCCAAGGGGCTATGAAGTTCACCCTATCGCTGCACCCGAACCGTCAGAGCTTGCAAGGCACTATCTATGGCGTTTCTGGACACGTCTTGAAAAGAATGGTCACTTTACTATCTTTGACCGCACATGGTATGGAAGAGTAATGGTCGAGCCTATCGAAAAGCTCACCCCCGAAGAACGTGTGAACATGGCTTATCGTGAGATAAACGAGTTTGAAAGCCAGCTTCATGATTGGGGCGCAGAGATAATAAAATTCTGGGTCAATGTTGATAAAGACGAACAGCTCCGCCGTTTTAACGAGCGTGAAAACACACCTGAAAAGCGTTGGAAGATAACCGATGAGGATTGGCGCAACCGTGAAAAGTGGGACACCTATGAGAAATATGTTGACCGCATGATAACACTTACCTCAACAGATATAGCACCATGGACGATACTTGAGGGCAACGATAAAAAATACGCCCGCATAAAAGCACTGAAAACTATTGTGAAACGCCTTGAAAAGCGTTTGGAAAAAGAAGATAAATAAAAAAAAGCGGCGAAGCGTAATGCTCCGCCGTCTTTTATTTGCCGTCAGATCAGCATCCGCAGCCGCCGCAACCATTGTCGCAGCCACAACCACCGCAGCCGTTTCCGCAACCGCCACAGCCATTTCCGTAACCGCCGCAGCCACAGCAGAATATGAGAATAAGGATAATGATCCACCAACAACCGCCAAATCCACAACCGTTCATAAATGAAATCTCCTTTTTTATTAAGATTTATAAAGCTGAAGCTTTGCTCCGTTGCTTTATATTACAGTTTATGACGCAGAGAAAAATGTGTTACAAAAAAATCTGCAAGGAGAATTTGTCCTGTGCATAAGAATATAAAAGCGATAAAAATGCGAGAATAACAAGACGCAAAACTGTCAAGAATGTAGCTAAGACAAAGCTTTGTCTTAAACATTTTAAGGGGTGAATTTTATGAACGAACAGTTTTTTGATAGCGACAGCTTTACACCAAGGGCAAGAGAGCTTGTGAAAAATGCCGTCACTCTGGCAGGAAGCTGGGGGCATACTTATATCGGCACTGAGCATATCCTGCTCTCTGCCGCCTATGAGGAGGACTCCACAGCCTGTGCAGTGCTTCTGCGCCACGAGGTCACGGCTCAAAGGATAGAGGAGCAGATAGAATACATCATAGGCAGAGGTACGCCATGCCGTCTTACGAAAAATGACATCACTCCTAACGCTGCCGCTGTTTTAAAAGGCGCAAAAAGGCTGTGCGAGAGCATGGGTGGCGGTATCGCAGGAACGGAATACATTCTTGCTATGATACTCCGCCGCAGCGATTGCTGTGCCTTTGAGATATTGCAGCAGTTAGGGGTGAACTGCAACAAGATGTACAACGATTGCTCATTGTCAGGCAACGAGCCTAATATTTTTTCAGACAGAAATTATCCCAAGCTAAAGACCCTTGAACGCTACGGCAGAGAGCTTACACGCAAAAGCGAGTGCGAAAAATTCGACCCCTGCATAGGCAGAGAAGCTGAAACAGAACGTATCATGGAGATACTCTGCCGCCGCACAAAGAACAATCCCTGCCTTGTAGGTGAGGCAGGTGTGGGAAAGACCGCTGTTGTGGAGGGGCTTGCGAGAAAGATCATGCTTGGAGAAGTGCCGTCTGCGTTGTCCTCAAAGCGGATCTTCTCCCTTGATATAACTGCCCTCCTTGCAGGAGCAAAATATCGTGGTGACTTTGAGGAGCGATTGAAAAGCTGTATGGACGAAGCCGCAAAGGCTGGAAATGTGATACTTTTCATTGATGAGCTTCACAACATAATGGGTGCAGGAGCGGCAGAGGGTGCAATAGACGCTGCAAATATCCTGAAACCACAGCTTGCAAGGGGCGGTCTACAGCTCATAGGCGCAACGACTTTTGAGGAATACCGCAAAAATATTGAAAAAGACTCAGCTATGGAGCGACGCTTTCAGAAAGTGAAGATAGATGAGCCTGATCAAAGCCAGACCTGCCGTATCCTCAGCGGTCTTATAGACAAATATGAACAGCACCACAGCGTTGACATCTCCCCTGACCTTATCCCATATGCAGTTAAGCTTGCCGCAAGATATGTCACCGACAGATTTTTTCCTGACAAAGCAATTGATATCCTAGACGAAGCCTGTGCCTGTGCGGTCATAGAACAAAGCGAAAACAATTCTGGTGAGAAAATATCAGACGCTTTCAACGATTATGTGAAAGGCAAGCTCACCCGTGACGAATATCTCACCGCCATAACAGAGTGCCGCCCAAAGCGCATACCACTTGAAAAAAGGCACATTGACAGCGTTATTTCATCGCTCACAGGCATAAACTGCGCTGATATCGGACAGGACGAAGCCGCAAGGCTCACAGGGCTTGAAGATAAGCTAAGCGAAAGCATTGTTGGACAGCAGACGGCTATAAAGTCACTCTGCTCTGCCGTCCGCCGCTGTCGTGCAGGGCTAAAGGTCAGCGACCGCCCCATGGGAAGCTTTATTTTCTTAGGGTCAACGGGAGTGGGCAAGAGCCAGCTTGCAAAAGATCTTGCCAAAACGCTTTTTGGCAGAGATAATGCCATTGTAAAGCTTGATATGTCAGAATACATGGAACGCCACAGCGTTTCAAAGCTCATAGGCTCGCCCCCTGGATATGTAGGCTTTGACGAGGGTGGCAGGCTTACCGAACAAATTCGCCGCAAGCCCTACTGTGTGCTTCTTCTTGACGAAATAGAAAAGGCTCACCCTGACATCTACAATCTGCTTTTGCAGATACTAGAGGACGGCTGTCTTACCGACTCTGCTGGCAGGACAGTTTCTTTCTCCAATGTCCTAATAATAATGACCTCGAATATCGGCGTGAAAAAGCTTGCCGAAACCAAGACCGTGGGCTTTTCAAACAGCAAGTCAAATGGCGAAGCCAAGAAAAAAGCCATGCTCTCAGAGCTTAAAAGCTTTATGTCTCCCGAGCTTTTAGGCAGGATAGATGAGGTGATAGTTTTTAACGACCTTACCCTTTCCGATATGGAAAACATTACACGCCTTGAAATATCTGCTCTTGAAAAAAGGCTCTCCGAACTTGGCTGTACACTCGCCTGTCAGCCAGAGGTCTACCCTTTTATCGCAAAGCAGGCACTTTCAAAAAGCGGCTCTGCACGAGAGATACGCCACATAATTACCGCCCTCATAGAAAATCGCATAAGCGATATGCTTATCTCCTCCACCTGCCGTGACTTTTCTGTTTGCATATCTGAAAACACCTTAACTGTCGCACAGCACCGCAGACAACTGTGTTCATAGAAATTTTACAAAGTATAGTTGAGGGATATTTTACAAAAGCCCGCCCATATGTTATAATATTTTTATATTGTTGCCCAAGCGGCAAAAGGAGGATAAAAATGTCTGACAGAAAATACAAGCTATATTCCGACTCCACCTGCGATCTGTCGGAGGATATATTAAAAAATATGGACGTGACGCTTCTGGAATTATCTTTTGAGGTAAACGGTGTTGTAAAGAGCAAGAATGACATGACGTTGCCTGAATTTTATTCCCAAATGCGAAACGGAGCAGTAACGAAAACATCGCAAATAGGTATCTCCGACTATGAACAGGCTTTTGAAAAGGAACTTGCCGCAGGCTATGACGTGCTTTATCTTGGATTTTCGTCAGGTCTTAGCGGCAGCTTCAACACTTCCTGCATTGCAAGAGATAGCGTAATGGAAAAATACCCAGAAGGCAAGGTAATCTGCATAGACTCCCTCTGTGCTTCAACAGGCGAAGGCCTTTTGCTCATAAAGGCTGACGAAAAGAAAAAGCAGGGTCTTTCCATTGACGAGCTTGCCCAATGGATCACTGACAACAGGCTTCACCTATGCCATGTTTTCACAGTTGATGACCTGAAATATCTCCACCGAGGTGGCAGAGTATCAAAGACTGCCGCCATAGCAGGCTCTATTCTTGGCATTAAACCGCTTCTCCACGTTGACAACGAGGGACATCTTATCCCAGTTGGAAAGATACGAGGCAGAAAGCAATCCATTGAAAAGCTTGTGGATATGATGTGCGAACGCATGGGAAATTGGGATAATTCCACAGTAGCCGTCTGCCATGGCGACTGCCTTTCAGACGCAGAATATGCAGCCGACCTCATGCGAAAAAAGCTTGGCAAGAAAACCACTGTGCATATCTGCTACACAGGTGCTGTTATAGGCTCACACTCAGGGCCTGGAACTCTCGCTCTGTTCTTTATGGGCGACCAGCGATAAAAATACAATACAAAAGCGGACGAAGCCCGAAAACTTCGTCCGCTATTTTTATATGCGATATCAAAGACCCTTTGCCTTTTTCAAAGTTATACCATTATCTCCAAGCGGTATAGCGTGGTCAAGTCCAACGAACTTGCCTCCCTCCTGCCAAAGAACTTCCTTGACAAAATCATACTTTTCCTCGTCCCATGTAACAAAATCGTCCTTTACAAGTCCGCCCGTGTCACCTGAGTTTGCATTGAAGCACCAGAAAGTGTGATTTACATGATTGTCCTTTATTAGCTTTCTCATGTAGGTCATCCAAGTTAGGTTAGGCTCTGTCATAAAGCCACCCCACTCGCCTATAAGAAGCGGTGCGATATCCTGCTCCTGAATGTAGAACCAGTTGTCTTTCCAGCAATCTTTCATAAGGCTCTTGTATGTGTAGTCCCCCTCGAACCAAGGCTGCTGATAAACTGTCGGACCATAGTCGTGCGGCGAGTAAACAAGCTTATCCTGATATTTGCCAAGGTCGATAGGATAGTCCTTTACGCCCCTGAGATTTCCGCCCCACCAGTTGAAATAGTAATCATCACTGTTGGTGGAGGAATAATCCCCGTTTTTCTTGATGTTCTTAGGGTATATTTCGATACCCTCGACCATTATAAGCACATTAGGATTTTTCGCAAGCACCTTGCTCGCTGCCGCTTCAGCCACATACTTCCAGTTGTTTGCGTCCTTTGAATCATTCCATATTGCCGCAGCGTCACCTTCGTTAGGTTTGCCGTGTGGCTCGTTTTTCAGGTCAAATGCAACGATAGTGTCATTGTCCTTATATCTATCGGCAAGCCACTCCAAAGCATGGTAATAGTCCTTTACAGTGACCTTGTCAGTATACCACAGATTTACAGTATGACCGCTGGCATTGGTTTCCGCTGAATGGATATCAGGCATTACTTTAAGACCGTTTTCCTCCGCAAGCTTGAGAAAATAATCAAATATCTCAAGGCTGTTCATCGAGTTCAGCTCTTCATTGTATGCGTTATTGTAGTTCGCCTTTGGATATTCGCCCTCCGACCACTGGTTGATAAGCTCCGCTGACATAGGCACTCTTATAAGATTGAAACCGTGGTCTGCAATAGCCTCCACCGATGTCACAAGCTCGCTGTTCCAAAGTCCGTCAAAGGTGTTAGTGCCTGTGTTGTAGCCAAACCAGTTCACGCCCGTGAGCCAAACCTCTTTGCCGTCCTTATCAAGTATCTTGCTTCCGTCTGTGTGAAGCCAATCATCACCCTGTTTAGCCTTTGAGGTACGCTTTAGAAGCTTTTTAACGTCCTTTTCCGTAGTCTTTTTGTCATTATTCTGATTATTGTTGTTATTGTTATTATTCTGTGATACCTTGCCCTTTTTAACAGTACACTCCACACCGTTTAGCTTTGCAGACTTAACATTGAGCTTTGTTCCAGTTCCGATATTACAGCCGATAGAGGACGAACCGCCCTTTGCGATCTCGCCATTGTAATCAACATTCGTGACCGTGAGTTTGTTGCCCTTGACCTTAAAGTTGCCGTTCCAGCCGTCACAGCTTTTGAGCTGGTCTATTTCAAGCTCCAGCGTCCACTCCTTGAGGGCTTCATCGGAGTTGTTCTCAATGCCTATCTCCATGCCTGTCATGACCTTGTCGCCGTCCTGCCAACTGTTGTCCCCTGAATAGGAGATGATAAAGCCCTTTTCCTTTTTATCGTCCTTGCTTTCCTGAGAGCTTTCCTCCTCATCAGCATCAGGCTCGTCCTCGCTTTCATCAGCCACAGAGTCCTCCTCACTGGTGTCATCGGTTTCTGAAGCCACTGCAGAACTGCTCTCCGCCTTTGAAGCCGAGCTGTCCACGTCTTTTTTACCTGATGTTGCCACCAGTATCAGTGCAATAACAAGCCCCACTATAACAGCGCCCATGCCTGCAAAAGCGATGATAAGCTTTTTGTTTATGCCCTTTTTGCCCACATTCTCCTGCTGGCTGTTTACGTCTTTTTTCTCATCACTCATAAGCTTTCCCCTTTATTTTTGATTTTTACATATTTATAAGACCGCCGAGTATTACGCCCGACGGTCGAACTTTCTTTTTTTGGCGACTTATTTTACTGACTGGAGTTTCTCGCTAAGGAACTTCTCCTCAAACTTGTCTGACGGCATAGGTCTGCCGAAATAATAGCCTTGTATAACGTCAGTTTCCAGATCTCTCAGGATATCGAACTGCACCTGTTCCTCAACGCCCTCTGCGCAAACTGCTATATGCAGGTCGTGAGAAAGATTAACTATCATTTTAACAAACACCGCAGTGTCAGGATTTTTTGCAATATCATCAATAAACGACTTGTCTATTTTAATGGTATTCAGCGGCATTTCCTTTATGCAGTTAAGCGAAGAATATCCCGTTCCGAAATCGTCCAGTGCTATCTTCACGCCCTTGTCTGTTATATGCTTCAAAAGCTCCTTCATCTTTTCCATATCATGGATAGCAAGACTTTCTGTGACCTCAAAACATATCTTATCAGGGGGTGCGCCTGTTTCGTCAAAAAGTGTGTCTATCTTGTCAAGGAAATCAGGCTCAATTATCTGACCTACAGACAGATTGATGTTCATTCTCAAATCAAGCCCTGCGTCAGCCCACTTTTTGCACTGTCTGCCTGCGATCCTTATTATGTTCTCGCCCAAGAGATTGATATAGCCAAGTCTTTCCGCCATAGGGATAAATTCGGCAGGGGAAACCTGACCGAACTCAGGTGGATTCCACCTCATAAGCGCTTCACAGCCCACAAGCTTCTTTTCGGAGCTGCTGAATATAGGCTGATAGTATGCCGTGAAATGTGCAAAGCCGTTTGTGATATCCCTGTGCATGAGTCTTTCAAGGTCGATCTGCCTTGAAAGTATCCTGCCGATAGTTTCGTTATAATTTATAGTGCAATTCTTGCCCTGCTTTTTCGCATATGAAATGGCAAGGTCGATCCTTTTAAGAACTGTGTTTACAGTATCGTCAAGCTTTGGGAACTTCGCAACGCCCATTGAACAAGTGCAATAGCAAGTGCTGTTAGCTATCTGCCACTCTGTGTTGAACTTATCATGTATGATCTTGCATATCTCGTCGATCTCGGCCTGATCCTGATCTCTCAGAAGCACAACGAACTCATCGCTGCCAAATCTAAAAATGCTCAGCTTTTTATTCTTCTGGGCAAAATCCTCAAAAAATTTACCTATCTCTTTAAGAAGTCGGTCACCATTATTGTGACCATAGCTGTCATTTATGTTTTTGAAATTATCAAGGTCAATGAGCATAACAGTGCTGTTCTCATCGCTTTCAATAATGCCATGTATACTCTTATCAAGACTTAATCTGTTAGGAAGACCTGTGAGATTATCGTAAAAGACCTGCTTTTCGATGACCCTCTCATAATTTATCTTTTCTGAGATATCATTAAGTGTGCAAAGTCTGATAGTTCTGCCGTCATGCCATTTTATGAGTTTTTCCGACACATTGAACCATTTGTTCATGATCTCGGAATAATAATCTCCTCCAAAAAGCATTCCTTCCTTATGAGCAGGAAGTTCACACCAAGTCTTGCTGAAAACGTCACTTTCCTTTTTGCCGACCAGTTTCCCCAAATACTGTTCAAAGCTCTTGCTGGCAAAAACTATCTCACCACTGTCCTGTGCCACTGCAAGCACATAGGAATTCATATTATCCATAACGTCAGTAAGCGTACGAGTAGTGCTTTCAGCATGTTCAGCCGCTCTCCTAGTATGGAGCATGCCAGAAAGTATATATGTCAGACGTGAGGCTAGCTGTATCTCCTCAGGTGACCATACTCTCTCAGGATCAGAGGACAAAAGATTGAAATATGCAACATACTTATTGGTGTCCTTGACAGCACAAGTGAGTGAACAAGGATACACCACACCACGCAGGGATATTTCCTCCGCATCTCCATTCGGATGAGCCTTATCCGCAACGTGGATACCAGTTTGCATAAGTGCTTTTTTCATTGCATTGTATCTATTTCTATTAAATTCTTTATCAAAAGCAAATACAGTATATTTATGTGTATCAGCGATCAATTCATAGCTCAAAGGTTCTGAGTTTTCATAGCCTGAAACTGTTACCGTAGCCGCATTGACATAAAGTGCAGAGCAAATACTTTCGAGAAAATTCTTGCACACATTATCAAATCTGTCATCGCTTTCAAGTATTTTCAAAAAGCTCTCGAACTTTTCGTTATAGGTCTTAGCTGGTATTTCCATACAAACAGCCCTCCTCTGCTTATATAAATACGTCTGGCATCATTATAACATATTTTCCGTAAAATCACAAGGGGAATTATAGAAATTTATTTATAATGCACAAAACAAATTACCAAATTTATATATTATTAAAAAACAAGCCCCGTAGTTAAGCTTAAAAAAGTTTAACTGACGGAGCAAATGTGACCGAACCGATAAGCCGAGTTTTGTCGAGTGCGATAATCTATCTGGACTGTACGTCGCCGCACAGCTCTAGCCACCTATAGCCCCAAGTCTGACGAGCAGCCATTGACTTGCAAGCTACCATTGGTGTTGCATCGGATAAGGTTTACATAGCAATGACGTCTCCGTCATTCTGGTGGGCTTTTACCCCACCTTTCCACCCTTACCAACAAAAGTTGGCGGTATATTTCTGTTGCACTGGCTCTAAGGTCACCCTCGGCTGACGTTATCAGCTATCCTGCTCTATGATGCTCGGACTTTCCTCATAAACCTAGAACGTTTACGCTATCGCATAGCTCGCTCACAATATGATTATATCACATGAATGACGAAATGTCAAATAAAAGCCTGCATAGACAGTGAGCATTCTTAAAAATCATGCAAAACGTCTCAAACATATTTACAATTTACAAAAAATGTGATAGAATTAAAATAACCAAATCAAGGGAGCGTAAAAAAATGAGAACTTGTCCTCACTGTGGCAGCGAGCTTCACGATGATTCTACTTTCTGCTTTGCCTGTATGTCCATCGTCAACGAGCGTAAAGAAATACTTATAAAGGTAAACACGTCACGCAAAAGAACCATACCAATGGTTTGTGTTGCAGTCGCTATCATAGCCGCATCGTCAGTGTTTGCCGTTGTCAGCAAGAAAAACAATGCCGTAGAAACTAAAACACCTGAGCCTGCAAAAGCTGTGACAACTTCTGCCACTGTAACGACCATGCCACATACAACGACTGCCACCACAACAACTGTACCTACTACCACCACCGCACCTGCACCAACGGCAGATGAGATAGACAAAATTTCAGGCGGTATTAGGCAGGCTTCCACAGGCACGGCTGGCACTACTACCACTACAACAACCCTGCCTGAAGAAACTCAGCCCGAAGAAAATAATGTCGAAAATCAGCCTGATGAAAATAACGTTCAGCAGGAGGATAACACAGCTCCAGCCGAGCCTGAGCCGTCATATTTTTCCGAGGACGGAGCAAATGAGCTAAGCAGAATACTCGTAGACAAAATAAATAAAAAACGTGAAAGCAAAGGCTATGCACCTCTGAGGGTCTGCGGACAGCTTGACAGCCTGTTAGCATTAAGCCTCGAAACAATGACTAATGTACAAAGCGAGGGCGAGATCGACACTTGGAATGAAATAACATTAGATAAGCTAAAAAGCAACCTCAGCGACGTTGGACTTCCCTCAGACAGTGAATTTATAAGGGTAAGCTATGTAATGAACTGCTGCAAAAGCTATGATGAAGTATTTGAGTATGCCAAAAAAGTAAATTTTTCAAACGAGCTTTTCACTGATGAAGAAGGCACACTTACAGTTTATTCACAAAGACTAGATTACAAATATTTCGGTTGCGCAATATATGATATGTGTCGTAGCCAGCTAAAACCTAACGGTGATTATTCATCCTCTTCCGAATACGTCTGCGAAATTTGGCTGATGAAATAAGCAAAATTAAAGTTTACAAATCATCTTATAATTAGCCTTGATATATTGTTTACAATTCACAAAAATTATGCTAAAATAAACGTATGCTTTTAAGCTCTTAGCTTTATCAGTAAATAATATAACAAGGAAAAAACATCTATGAAGTTCAATATCAAAAAGGTCGCAGCCGCATTTTTAAGTGTGGCAATGCTCACCACAGGCTCGGCTCAGCTTTCTGTTTTTGCACAGCAGACGCTTAAATATGAAGCCGAAAACGGCACTTTGGGCGGTTCTGCCTATATCCAAACAGACAGCTCCGCATCAGGCTCTAGGTCAGTTAGTTTTTCAGACTCAAGCTGCACATGGTCACAAACTGTTACAGTCAGCGAAAGCGGATACTACAAAATAAAGCTTTACAGCCGCGGAGAAGGCTCGAATAAGATAAACAACCTTTCTGTAAACGGCTCAAATGCAGGCACTTTCAGCAGTGCAAACGGCTCTGCCTATAAAGCGTCCACAGTAAATGGTATTTATCTCAAAAAGGGTCAGAACACTGTCAAAATAACAATGTCGTGGGGATATTTTACTCTCGACTACATAACCATTGAAAAAATGAGCTCTTCAAATGCCTACACCGCCGCTGAAAATCTCGTTGACCCATACGCTTCACAAAGCACACAGCGCCTTTACAGCTATATGAAGGACGTTTACGGCAAAAAGGTCATAACAGGACAGTATTGTGACGGTGGTCTTAACGGCACTGAGTTCAAAGCTATAAAGTCCGCCACAGGTCAGACCCCTGCTATGTTGGGTCTTGACTTTATGCGCTATACTCCATGCCGTGTCCAGAACGGTGACACCTCCGACGCTGTCGAAAAGGCTATCGAGTTTTCACGGGCAGGAGGAATAGTAACATTCTGCTGGCATTGGAACGTCCCTGACAAATATCTTCTCTCAGGTACAGACGGCGGAAATCCACGTTGGTGGGGTGGTTTTTACACCAAAAACGTTGACCGCTCAAAGTTCTCGCTTACCAAAATAATGAACGGCTCAGACCCTAAGGGCTACAACACTCTTATGAGCGACGTTGACGAGATTGCCAAACAACTCAAACGTCTTTCTGACGCAGACGTTCCGGTACTGTTCAGACCGCTCCACGAGGCAAGCGGTGGTTGGTTCTGGTGGGGTGCAGATGGCTCGGAAGCCTACAAAAAGCTTTGGCAGGCAATATATGACAAGCTCACGAATGAATACAAGCTTGACAATATCATATGGGTATGGAATGGTCAGGCGGCAAATTGGTATCCTGGCGACGAATATGTTGACATAATCGGAGAGGATATCTACCCAGGCACAAGAGATTATTCAGCCCAAAGCTCAAAATATCTTGAAGCCACAGACTATTCACCAAACGGAAAAATAGTTGCCCTTACAGAAAACGGCTGTCTTTTCGACCTTGACAAAGCCTTTGATGCAAACACCGCATGGTCATATTTCGGCACATGGAGCGGTGAGTTTTGCATATCAAGCTCTGAGAAATATACCGAGAAAAGTATGTGGCAAAAGGTCTATAACAGCGACTATGCCGTGACACTTTCAAGTCTGCCCGACCTGAAAAGCTATCCTATCAGCAGTGACAATACACAAATAACTCTTGACTCCACGTCAAAAGAAGTCACATACGGCGACAGCATTACCCTAAAAGCCAGCGTGACCTCAGGCACTCCTCAAACAGTAACATGGAAAAGCTCCAACACAGCCGTTGCCACAGTAAAAGACGGTGTTGTGACCGCCATGGGCAAAGGCACAGCAAAGATAACAGCCTCCCTGCCTAACGGAAGGTCTGCCGTCTGCACAGTAAAGGTCACCACAAAAAAGCTTCCAACATCAGGCTATTTCTATGCAAGCACTGCACAGTACACAGGCAGTGCAATTATTCCGACAGTCACTGTTAAGGACGGAAGCAAAGTTCTCCGTCAGAACATCGACTATCGTGTGATAGTCACGAACAATGTTAAAATCGGTCACGCTAACATTACTATCTCAGGCATGGGCAACTACTACGGCAGTTATACCGCAGGCTTTGACATTATCCCAGCCAAGCAGACCATACAAAAGCTTGAAACAAGATACAAAGGCTTCTTTGTGGATTGGGCGCAGAAAGGCTCTGCCACAGGCTATGACATTCAGTATTCCACCAGTGCAAACATGAGCGGTGCGGCTTCCAAACACCTCACTGCCAACAAGCCAGATAACCTGACAATAAGTGGTCTGACAGCCGATAAGACCTACTACGTCCGTGTGCGTTCCTACACAAACGTTGGAAGCAAGACTTATTATGGTCCATGGTCTGACATAAAAAGCATAAAGACCGCAAAATATGATATCACAAAAGCTTCCGTTTCTGGCATTTCCACCAAGGCATACACAGGCAAGGCTATAACGCAGAACATTACTGTGAAATACAACGGCACTGCCCTGAAAAACGGAACTGATTACACTACTTCCTACTCAAACAACAAAAAAATCGGCAAGGCAATTGTCAAGATAACAGGCAAAGGCAAATATGGTGGCATTATCACAAAGAACTTTACCATAAACCCTGCCAAGCAGGAGATACAAAAGCTTACGTCTAAATCCAAAGCATTTTTCGTGGATTGGGCGCAGAAAGGCTCTGCAACGGGCTATGAGATACAGTATGCAACTAACTCCAAGTTTACAAACGCAAAGAAAGTCACCATAAAAAACAACAAGACCGACAAGACCACAATTTCCAAACTTAGCGGCAACAAGAAATATTACGTTCGTGTCCGTTCCTACACGACAGTGAACGGCACAAAATATTACGGTGCATGGTCGGTTTCAAAGAGCGTGACTACAAAAAAATAAGTACAAAGCACTCCGAGCGAAATACTGAAATGCTCCCCTTTTGTTAGACAATGTGGTATAATAGAAATATACCAATAAAAAATCTAACAAAAGGGGGCATTTTTATGCCAAAAGGAAAGCCGAACAAAAGATACACACCGGAATTCAAAATCAAAGTAGTGGAAACAATGCACAGAGAAAAGCTAATAAAATATGTGTGTCTGACGTTTCGTGCTTCACTGCCTGCGATATTAAGGAAGACTGATGATAAGGCAGATAAAATAGCAGAAAACCAAGCCCCCTGAGCCACAATGCTCAGAAGGCTTTGTTTTATATTTGGCCGGAACAGCTATCAAGAACATTTTCAGACAAATTCAAACAAGTGCCTGAAATTCAATGATTGTCTCTTTCGGATCGTCAGTAACAGTTACATCTATTTTAAATTGCTGTATCATTATTCCTTTCAATTTTATGTCGTTAAACTTGACGTATTCCAAAAACATTTTTATGAATAGATCCCTGTCAGCGGTATAATCCTTAAAATATGCACATAGATATTTTCCCGCAGGGAGCACACAGAAATGTCTTGAATTCTTCATTTCTTCACTGCACATTATCATGGTGTGCCAATTATCCATATTTTCCATCTCGGAAATATCATCAAAATCCATATAAAAGCCTATTCGGTCTGAAGCCAAGATCGGCGCAGTTTCGTGAAGATGACCTTCAAGGTGCATAAATTCAAGTGCAACGGATTCACCACTTTTATCGGATTTATTGAGCTGTGATATGATAAATCGCTCTGGAAAATCCTCAAAAGAAAACTTCTCCAGCTCGATATTATTGTCGATAACCTTATCAATGAAATCTATTTTTTCTTTGATAGTCTCCGCCAGCCTTTGTTTGCTACGTATCTCCTCTTCAAGAAGCTTATAGTGTTCTTTCAGCATATCCACAGATTTTTTCATATTTCTCTCCGTGAAATATCCTTTTATCTCATTCAGCGAAAAATTGAGGCTGCGCAGTTCAAGTATCGTGCCAAGCTTCTCATATTGCTGTGGATCATAGTATCTGTACCCCGTATCAGGGTCAACATAATCAGCCTTGAAGATCCCGATACTATCGTAATACCGCAGTGTTTTTGAAGAAACGCCTCGCCTTTGACCCATTTCTTTTATGGAAAGATATTTCTTTTTTTGTTCCTGGTTCATAATGAATACCCCTTTTCGTCAGCAAACTTCTATTCAAGCGCCATTTTGCCCTCTTCATCAGTTCTGATCTTTATTACATTTTCGACCTCATATACAAAGATCTTTCCGTCACCGATATTGCCGCTGTACAGCACACGCTTTACCGTGTCTACCAAAAGTCCAAGTGGAACTGTACTGATAACGATCTCGACCTTTATCTTAGGGAGCAAATGTGACTTTGCTTCCGAGCCACGATAATAATCGGTGCTGCCCTTTTGTATTCCGCAGCCATTGACATTTGTTACGGTCATACCGGTTATATCTATCTCGTCAAGTGCGTCTTTCAGCGACTCAAATTTCGAGCTGTTCATAAGTATAACTACCTTGCGTATCTTTCCGTCAGCTTTATACGCTGAACGATCTATAGGCTTTGAGAGGTCTATCTGTGTAACACTCTTGGCATTTCCGTCTGACAGATCTGAAATAAGATCATCAGTCACAATGCCCTGCCAACCATGCTCTGAGCGGTCAAGACCCATTATCTCAGCCTTTTCAGAAACTCTGATACCTACCGTATGCTTAAGTATAACGAAAAGTAGCGTCATTGCAGCTAATCCGTATACCGCAACAGACAAAACGCCAATTAGCTGCACGCCAAGAAAGTTAAATCTACCTGTATAGATAACGCCCTTTTCTACAGAAAATACGCCTGTCATTATTGTGCCAAAAGCTCCGCAAAGACCATGAACTGATATTGCGCCAACAGGGTCGTCCACCTTGCAGATATGGTCGATAAATTCAATTCCATAGATCATAACAAAAGCTGCACCTACGCCCACGAGAAGCGCCGCATAGTGTGGAAGCTGATCCGCACCGGCTGTGACGGCAACAAGACCTGCCACAATGCCGTTTAAGGTCATCGTTATGTCTGATTTTCCGTATCTTACCCATGTAATTATCATTGCAGATACGGCACATGCTGATGAAGAAAGTATAGTGTCCATAAACACACTGCCGATAGCTGCAAGGTCAAATCCGCTTTCGGAAGTCACTACCGAGCCGCCGTTAAAGCCAAACCAGCTTACCCACAGTATAAACGCTCCAAGAGCCGCCAAAGGTATATTCTGACCCAGTATAGCCCTTGACTTTTTCTTTTTGTCATATTTGCCTATTCGTGCGCCAAGCACGGCTGCGCCTGCAAAAGCAGCAGAACCTCCCAAGAGATGTACGGCAGTTCCGCCCGCAAAATCGTGGAAGCCAAGCTGAGCAAGCCAGCCATTGGCGTTCCATATCCAACAGCCGCTTATAGGATAAACAACTGCACTCATAACTGCGGAATAAATAAGATATGACTTGAAAGCAGTTCTTTCTGCCATAGCGCCTGAAACTATAGTAGCAGACGTTGCACAGAAAACTAACTGCCACGCCATAAATACAGGCTGTGGAATAGTTTGTGAAGCAGCCGAATAATCGCCGTTAGAGAAAAGATCTATCACGCCCACAACGCCTGTTGTTGCACCAAACATTATGCCAAATCCCAAGATCCAATAAAAGATCGAGCCGACCGCAAAATCCATAATGTTTTTCATGATAACATTACAGGAATTTTTCTTTCTTGTAAAGCCTGTTTCAAGCATTGCAAATCCCGTCTGCATAAAAAACACAAGCACGGTGCATATGGCAATCCAGATCGTATCCGCTGACATAATCATAAGATCAATCCTTTCAGATAACATCACTGCGGCATAGTATTATAAATGCCGCAGCGTGTATTATTTTAATTGTTCAGATCATTCGTTTACCTGAAAATCAGTATAAGAGAAGTTCCAGAATGACTGAGGACTTGGAGTAAATGTAAACTTATCGCTGACAGCGTAAACCGACTCGGGCACATAAAGTGGGATATAAGCACAATCATCAGCAGCTATCTTTGAAGCTTCAATAAAGTATTCTACTCTCTTACTATCGTCAGTTGTTTCGTAAGATTTATCAATAAGTGCGTCAAAGTCTGCATTCTTCCACATTGCCTGATTTGCACATCCCGGTACTGTATTTGAGCTGTGGAACATTGTTTTCAGATTTCCTACAGGGTCGAGATAGTCAGATACCCAGCTAGAGCCAAACGCCTGATATGGTCTGTTGCCGTTTTCATCTTCATTAAAGCCGTACAAATAGCTGAACATATCTGCTGAAAGTATCTCCTTGATATTCATTTTGATACCGATCTCACCAACCATAGATTGAATAAGCTCAGCTTCCGGAACATTGGCAGATAAAGTGTAAAAATCGAACTCAAATCCGTCAGAATACTTTGACTTAGCAAGATACTCCTTTGCCTTATCATAATCCTGAACTGTGTAATCCTCCATTTCACTCACTGCTGTATGCCACTTGTCAGGATCCATGTAATACATATTATCGGATAAACAAGTAACATCAAGCTTTGCCGAATACTCTCCGCCAATGGATTGCTGAACAATGGAAGAGTCTATACAGTAAGCAAGCGCCTTTCTTGCGTTCACATCATCAAACGGCGCAACCTGTGTGTTTAAGGCGACAAAAACCGTAGAAGTCTCAAAATCGTGAATGATATTATAATTACTCAGCGACTCGTAAGTCGGAAGAACATCATTTGTAATTCCAGGTGCAAAATCGATAGTTCCTGACTTTACTGCCAATGCGATAGTGCTGGCGTCTTTCATAACATAGAAATTGATCTTGTCGATAGCAAGATTATCTGCACCGCCCCACCAATATTCATTCTTCTCAAGAACTATCTGTGAGTCAGCAGCCCATGATACGAACTTATATGGACCTGTACCCACTACTGATCCTTCATTTGTTCCATAAGCGTCACCTTCAGCTTCCACAACAGACTTCTTCAAGATCTGACATGGTGTTGTTGCAGGAACATACTTCCATGTGCTGTCAGGCTGAGTAAGATGAACAGTGAGCGTTCTTGTTGCCTCATCTACCTCAAAGCTGTCGACGTGCTCAAAAAGATAGCTCATTCCATAAGCGTCCTCACGCACACGATTTAGAGAATACAACACATCGTCCATTGTAAGATCAGAGCCGTCGGAGAACTTTACACCCTCACGGATCTTATAAGTATATGTAAGATCGTCCACCTGTTCCCAGCTTTCTGCAAGTGCAGGTACAACATCTGTACCGTCCTGATTAAAATCAAGGAGCGTATCGTAGCAATCATACTCGGTGTATTCATTTACAACAAGGTTTGCGTCAGCAGGATCAAAGGATACAGGCTGACCTGTTGACGCAACATTCAAAACAACAAGTCCGTCTTCATTTGCAACACCTGTTCCGCCTCCCGAAGTATTGCTACAGCCTGTGATACCTACAGCGAGAAACAACGCCAACGAACCTGCTAAAAGTTTCCTGTAGTTTTTCATGATAAATTCTCCTTTTCATATAAACTTCTATGTCAATCCTCTTCATCGGAGTTATGACCTTTTGGATAATGGCAGGCAACAAAGTGTCCGTCGCCCATATCCTTGAGTTTTGGTGTTCTGTGGTCGCACAAACCATGCTTGTAACGGCTGCACCTTGAAGCAAACCGACAACCCTCGGGCACGTCTATGGCAGTAGGGATATCACCTTTAAGGATTATCTGCTCCTTTTGCTGAAGCGGATGTTCCTTTGGCTTTGCCGAAATAAGTGCCTGCGTATATGGGTGCATAACGTTTGAATACACCTCATCTATAGGACCCATTTCAACGATAACGCCAAGATACACAACAGCTACTCTGTCGCAAAGATGACGGACAACATTCAAGTCATGTGAAATAAAAAGCATAGTCTGACCAAGATTTTCTTTAAGGTCTATCATCAGATTAAGTATCTGAGCTTGAACAGAAACATCAAGTGCCGAAACAGGCTCGTCAGCCAACACAAACTTTGGCTCTGACATCAGCGCCCTTGCAATGGCAAGACGCTGAAGCTGACCTCCAGAGAGTTCCTTTGGCAGTCTTGAAAGCACATCATCAGAAAGCTTGATATACTTTAAAAGCCCCTTTATCCTATTCTGATACTGTTCATCGGTCATGCCCAGAAACTTTCCATATTCCGCAAACGTCTTTCCAAGCCGCTTCTTTGGGTTGAAAGATGCAAGCGGATTTTGAAAGACCATTTGCATATCCTTTCTCAGGGGCTTCATTTTCTTCTGCGAATATCCGAAAATATCCTGTCCGTCGAAAACTATCTCACCAGAATCGCTGCTCTGCAGATTAAGAACGCATTTGCCTATCGTTGATTTTCCTGATCCGCTCTCTCCGATAATGCCAAATATCTCGCCTTTTCTTATTTCAAAGCTGACATCATCGCAGGCATGGAGGTAGCTTACACCGACCTTTTTGATCGCAGGATTTCCGATCTTGAACCATTTCTTCAAGTGTCTTACCTCAAGAATATTTTCAGCCATTCTTTTCACCTCCGTCCGACAGGAAGCACGATGCTCCGTGACCTGCCCTGATAGTTTTCAGCGTTGGAAATTCTTTGCGGCATTTATCCATACATTTATCACATCTCTCCGCAAACGGACAATGAGTGAACTTGTTATACAAAAGCGGCGGCGCTCCAGGGATAGTTGCCATATACTTTCCTGTATCAGCCTCTTTAGGATTGCTGTTCAGAAGCGCCCTTGTGTATGGGTGAGTCGCATTATCAAAAATATCAAGCACAGAACCCGTTTCGCATATCCTTCCAGCATACATTACTGAAACGCTGTCACATATTTCAGCCACAACTCCAAGGTTATGAGTGATAAATATTACCGAGGTGTTATTTTCTGCCGCAAGTTCCTTGATAAGTTTGAGTATCTGTGCCTGTATCGTAACATCAAGAGCTGTTGTCGGCTCATCCGCTATAAGAAGTCTAGGTTTACAGGAGAGCGCCATTGCTATCATTACTCTTTGGAGCATTCCTCCACTCATTTCAAATGGATACTGTTCATACCGCTGTTCAGCAGGAAGTATTCCTACTTTTTCAAACAAAGTAAGCACATATTCCTTTGCCTCTGCCTTTTTCATTTTCAACTTTTTGCGCACAAGCTCAGCGATCTGCTCGCCTGCTTTCATTATTGGGTCAAGAGATGTCATAGGGTCCTGAAATATCATTGCAATATCTTTTCCCTGAATAGTCTGCATCTGCTTCTCCGACAGCGAAAGCACATCTACTTCTTTTCCCTTGCCGTTCTTGAAAAGGATCTGGCCCGAATATCTCGTATGCTTTTCATCATGGAGCCGCATAATAGATTTAGTGGAAACGCTCTTTCCGCAGCCGCTTTCACCCACAACGCCATGGATCTCGCCCTCCTTTACGCTAAGGTCTACTCCCTGAACAGCGTAAACTATACCTCTGACCGTCATAAAATCTACAGACAGATCTTTTATTTCAATTACATTATGCTCGTTCATAAGAACACCTACTTACTTTTTATATTGCTGCCTTTTGACGGCGCCGAATATGGATAAGTCTCTTTTCATACTGTTTGAATGTCGGAAGCTTTCTCTGTGACGGATCGATATATTCTTGAATACAGTCGCTGAAAATATTAACCGCTACGGTCACAAGCATTATAATTATTGCAGGGGCAGCAAGAAGCACATAATTGTTATAGAAATTCTGCATACCATTTTCAAGAAGAGTTCCCCAATCTGCGTCAGGTGGCTGAATACCAAGACCTAAATAGCTGAGCGTTGCCATCGCTACTATAGCCGCACCGATATCCATTGTGAACTGAGCGATCATTGTGGTGATAACATTTGGAAGAATGTGAAAAAAGATTATCTTCATATCCAAATATCCCATTGACTTGCAGGCTTCAACATAAACCGCTTTCTTTTCCGTTATGATAAGCGAACGCGCCATTTTTGCTGTCAGCGGTATAAATGCGATACCAATGGACATAACGCCTGTGAAATTTCCTCTTCCGAAAATTGCGATAAGTATGAATGAAAGAAGCAGAGACGGTATTGAACAGACAACGTCCCAGATTCTCATTATAACTGCGTCGATCTTTCCTCCGTAATATCCGCATATAAGACCGATAGGTACGCCGATGACCACCTCAAAGGCAACTATGAGGAAAGCATTGAGCATAGAGCTTTTTGCACCCATTATAAGCCTTGATAAAAGGTCACGTCCAAGCTTGTCCGTGCCTAAAATATGTCCTTTTGAGAAAGCAGGAAGAAAACAGGATCGTGGATCAACTTCATTTGGATCATAAGGAACAATGACATTTGCACCAATAGCAGCAGCTATAGCTATAAGTATCACTATGCCTGAAATAACCGTTTTTGGAGTAAAAAACTTTCCCACCTTTGAACGTTTAGCCATTATCCATTCCTCCCTACTTCATCTCAACACGAGGGTCAACCACTGCATAGAGAATATCTACAACAAAACTCATTATAAGATATGAAACAAGCATTACAAGCACAAGCACCTGTACTATCGGATAGTTGTTTTGCTGGATACCTGTTACCAGCATACCACCGATACCAGGAAGCGAGAATATCTGTTCAATAAGAACAGTTGAACCTATAGCTCCCGCAAACATATATCCTGCTACTGTAAGGACAGGTATCACAGCGTTATGAAAAGCATGTTTGAATGTTTTATTGAACTTGCCGAGACCCTTTGCCTTTGCGGTTATCATATATGGTGCTTGAAGTTGGGATATCATACTGCTTCGTGTAACTCTTCCCAGTGTTGCAACAAGTCCAACCGCCATTATAATACCCGGAACAGATATTCTTGATATAAACTCTGCTGTATTAGAATATGTTCCTATGAAACTGTATCCAGGTACATATTTTGAAAGAAACAGAATAGCAAGAATGCTTAGCACAAACGTCGGTATACTCGAGATCACCAGCATAAGAGTCGACAACGCTGAATCTATCCATGTTCCTCGCTTCATCGCCGCCAGAACACCTATCAGAATAGCTATCACTGTTCCTAATATCGTTGAGAAAAGCACAAGACCTATTGTTATCGGTATCCTGTCTATTATCTGGTTGAGTATCGGCTGCTTTTGAACGTAATCAATTCCAAGATCACCATGTGCAATGCCTTTGAGCCAAATAATATACTGCTTCAGCAGCGGCTCATCAAGGTCGAACTGCTCTGTATACTGTTGCTGAAGTTCAGGTGTTGACTGCTTGTTACCTATGATAACAGTCAGCGGAGATGTTGGATTAAGTCTTAACGAAAAAAACACCAACAACGAAACCAGAAAGGTTATAACAACTATCTGTATCAATTTTTTCAGAATGTATTTTACATAAGCCATAATAACACCCTTTTCCAAAAATGAATTTTTGAATTTTAAATCCTTCAAATTTATCTTGATTATATTATATACTTTACAGTTACTGTAATGTCAAGATGCTAGCTGCAATTTTGTTTAAAATAACAAAATTCGCTGTAATATAAGCATTTTATCGTTGATTTTGTATATTATTTCATCTTAAAAATATGGCATTCGTGGCAAGCAATACATACGCAAAAAAATGCAACCATTTTTAAAATGCAATTTTGTTAATATGATATTGCAAATAGCAATAATAAGAAAGGACGTCTGATTTATCAAACGTCCTTGTATGACCCTATTTTCATCATCGATATTCTTTCATGCATCTTTGCCCAAAAGAATATCAGACAGCTTTTATCAGTTATTTTCAACGCTGCTTACAGCTTCCGTAACATTGTGATACCATTTGCGTGATCTCAGTCGTCTTTGACCGAGAGGAAGCTTAAACAGCTCTATAGCTATGTGAGCAGCATAAACATACCAAATATCGACCTTAAAGATAAGCCCGAGAATTAGTGTAAGCGGCATTCCTATCATCCATATGCTGCCTGCGTCCATGAGCGTAAGATACTTTACATCTCCGCCGCTTCTAAAAATGCCCTCTACCTTAATACAGTTCACCGCATTAGGTATGCAGTATATAGCAAGTACGCACATGCAGTTTCTCACACATTCGCCCTCAAGGGTACCCTTTATTCCATAAATATGCTGAACAGGCAACATAAGAGCAACAATGATACTGCATGATACAAGACCAGCTATGATAGAAACCCTATTGAATCGATCAGCATAGCGATAAACTTTTGGCATATCGGCAGAACCCATCTCAATGCCCAGCATAATAGTACATGCCCCTGCAAAGCCCATTATCGCAAGCTTTGCAAACATCTCCATGGTGTTCAGTATACTCATTCCTGCATATACTTCCGTGCCTCTTGTTCCATATACCATATAGTAAAACGAAAGACCCAGAGACCAAAGCATATCGTTCGCACACAACGGAAGAGAAGTTTTAAGATACTCCTTGTATAATCCAACATTTAATGTTTTCAATGCCTTAAAAAGGTTTTTCCTTATCGGATTATCTGAAAGAAAGAAATATAGCAAAAGTCCTATCAACTCAACAATTCTTGCAGCAAGCGTTCCAAGCGCAGCTCCTGTCACTCCAAGCTTCGGCGAACCAAGCTTTCCAAAGATAAACATATAGTTAAAAAGCATATTGAACATCATACTTCCTATGCCCTGTATCATCGGTATCTTGACATTGCCTATATTTCTAAAACAAAAGCTCACAGCATAGCATATGGCGTCAAGCAAATATGATACCGCCACGATACGCATATATGGCTTTGCCTTCTCTATAACAAGAGGGTCTCTGTTAAAAAGCCTTATTATGATATCAGGAAATATCATTGCCGCCAAACACATCACAAGACCAACAGTAAACGTTACCGTTACGGCTGTCCAAATTATGCGCTGAAAATCTTTGATATTTTTTTGACCCCAATAACGTGTCAGATATATTCCTGCGCCAGTATTACAGCCATATAGGAAAGTAAAATAAACGCTGAAAAAATTTGTAGATACTCCTACCGCCGCAATAGCTGTGCTACCTAAGGTGCTGACCATCCACTGATCTATGAAAGTGAGACATTGGCTGAATATTGAAGAAACAAGCAGCGGCATTATGATACTGAGAAATTTCCTGTTAAACTCCTTCTTCTCAGCTTTAAGGTCAACGCTTTCCGACAGCATATGAATCACCCCTCTCATCATTTACAAAGCCGTTACAGTTCCCTTTCAGACGCTATGTTGTATGCCGCAACTGCATATAGCTTGCCAGCACATTCCGCAAGATTATTGAGCGAAGTCTCTCCAGGATCATTATAATCAAGCATACCGCATACTGAGATGCCCTTTATGTCAAGACCAACAAGCCCCGTTTCCATTATCTCAACGACCTCATGAGAAGCAAATCCTCCTGCATAAGGTCTTGCCGCAGATGTCACAAAAGCAGGATCATAAAAGTTCATATCAAAGATCACAAAAACAGGTTTTCCTGATACATTCTTTTTTATTGCAGAACCCACGTCTGAAAACTTCATATAATCCATGTCAGAAGCTGTCAACACATCTATACCCAGCTTTTCCAGCCTGCCACCGTATTGTGACATTCCGTTTCTTATTCCAACTTCAAGAGAAGAAGCATTGTCGCACATATCCTCTTCTGCCACTCTAACAAGCGCAGAACTTACCGAACCGCCGAAGTGGATAACAGCCATTTTGCCATACTTTTCATAGCAAGCTTTTATCTGCCCATAAGATGTCTTATCATCTCCGCCGATCATAAAGCTGCAAGCTCCCGTGGAAGCTATCGCTTTTTCAGCCGTATATATACATTTCTCAGCTGCTGCCTTTGAAGAATCGTCGATGATAAGGTCACCGCAATCTCCGCTCTTTACGCTATGCGCCATATCAATGTCAAGTCCCTGATCGCAAAAACCGAAGCCAAAAATATCACGTCTGAAATATGCAGAACCATTTCTTGAACCAGGCTTTGCAGTTTCATCACACTCATATGGTAATGCTGCAAAAAGAATATCATAACCATTTATATCATCGACCATAGGCGTTTCCAAAAAACCTGTTGGCCCCCGATCTTTCAGATCATCAAAGTTTAGTTTAAATGGACATTTTACCATATCTAACACCGACCTTTCCTATTATTCCTGCTCCGCTTTTTTCTTTGAAAGCAAAATAACAAACTGCTTTAGTATCGCCACTGCATTTATCGCAGTTATGCCTGCGGGATCGTAATTTTCCATTACCTCCACCAGATCAAAACCTACGATATCCAGCCCCGCAAGACCATTTCTGATTATCTCACAAGCCTCATATGTAGAAAATCCTCCCGGCATTGGAGTTCCTGTACCCGGCGCATAAACAGGGTCAAGAAAGTCAATATCGAAAGTGATGAAAACCTTAGCGTCTCCCACCTGTTCCTTTATTCTGCGGCAAGTTTCCTTTATTCCGATCTTATGAAGCTCTCTCGCCGTGATGACCTTCATTCCGTGATCTTGAGCATACTTGATGCGATAAGTATCTCCGCCGCTTCTTATACCGACCTGAATAGAATGTTCAGTATCCAAGATATCGTCCTCAATAGCATTTCTAAAAGGCGTGCCATGATTATATTTTATCCTGTCGCCATAATCCCATGTATCTTCGTGGGTATCGAAATGCACCATTGCGACCTTGCCATACTTTTCGCTGTAAGCTTTAAGTTCAGCATATGCAATAAGGTGATCGCCGCCCAGAACGATAGGTACTGCACCTGTGTCGAGTACCTTTCTGACCGATTCCCTGATAAGCTCCATTGTCTCCTCAACATAACCAAGCACAACGCCGATATCGCCCATATCCATGCCTTTTAAGTTAGCGACCTTATATGAGTTATCCTGTTCATACGACAATCTGCCTGCACCATAAGCATTTCTTATCGCTCTAGGGCCAAAACGACAGCCTGTCCTGTTTGTCACGCTGGTATCATAGGGCACGCCCAAAACAACAAAATCTTCGCCATCGATATCCTGCTTATATGGAAGCCCGAAAAGCGTCTTGATATTATTTTCTCTGCGCTTTGCAATGTTGTTTCGTGTCTCTTCTGAAATAATTTTATCAAACATTTTCGATCATTCCTTTCTTAGCATATTCTTTGATGCCCGCCTTTTTGCAAGCCACACAGGTAATAAATTCTTTTACGATACGGCTGGCAAGAATTGAAGTTATTCCCCCTGCGTCATAGTTCGGTGCGACTTCAACAAGGTCAAAGCCAACAATATCAAGACCGATAAGCGCATGACGAATAAGTTCAAGAGCTTGTCTTGAAGTAAATCCACAGGAAACGGGAGTGCCTGTACCGGGAGCAAAAGCAGGATCAACAAAATCTATATCAAATGTGACCATGACCTTATTGTTTCCGACCTTTTCACGGATAAGTTCCGCCGTTTTCTCAATGCCCATATGATGTATATCAACAGCATAGATATGCTCAAGGCCTGCATTATTCGCAAAATCAAAATCACTCTCTTCAAAAAGTCCGCCTCTCATACCTACCTGTATAGATGTTTTCGGGTCAATGCAGTCATATTCGATCGCTCTTCTGAAAGGTGTAGAGTGGTCGTGATGTTCTTTATCAGTATCGCTGCCCCATGTATCTGTATGCGAATCAAAGTGTATTATCGAAACAGGCCCGTAAACATCCTTATAAGCCAGCAGTTCAGGAAAAGTAATAGAATGATCACCGCCCAGAACGATTGGAATTGTACCTGTTCCCAAAATAGCTTTCATTTCCTGTGGTATCGAACCAAGATAAGCTTTCTCAGCGTTCCACATATCAAGATCTCCATAATCAACGCCCTTTACATATTTACTCATATCAATGCCGACAGCCTCGTTCACGCTGTCTGTGGAAAAGGCTCTGCGAATCCCATCAGGACCAAACCTCGTTCCCGGACGATATGTTGTTCGGATATCAAATGGAATACCTATAATAGTGTAATCCGCCCCAGATGTGTCAGTTGAACTTTTCAAACCGCCATATGTAAGCTGCACCTTTTTATCAGTATTTATTGCGTTCATAGAATCACTTTCCTTTCTTAATTTGTTGATTTCATTTTACGCTATACAGTTACAGTAAAGTCAATGCTCATTTGTAAAGAAAAAATTAATTCTATGACAACAGATTATCCTAAAGCGTTCTTTATTTTCTGCAAACTAAACGTCTAAAGCACATATCATATTATTAATGGCAAAAAAACACCCCGTATCATAAGACACGGGGTGAAATTTTTGTTATCTAATCAGATATCCTAAACTTTGCAAGAATTACTTCTTCTGTGCAATAGCAGCCTGAGCAGCAGCAAGTCTAGCAATTGGAACTCTGAATGGTGAGCAAGATACATAGTCAAGACCGATCTTGTTGCAGAACTCAACAGATGTTGGGTCGCCGCCGTGCTCACCGCAGATACCGCAGTGGAGCTTTGGATTAACTGGCTTACCAAGTTCAAGAGCCATTTCCATAAGCTTGCCTACGCCGTTCTGGTCGAGCTTAGCAAATGGATCGTTCTCATAGATCTTTGCATCATAGTAAGCATTGAGGAACTTACCAGCGTCATCTCTTGAGAAACCGAATGTCATCTGTGTAAGGTCGTTTGTACCGAAGCAGAAGAAGTCAGCTTCCTTAGCGATCTCGTCAGCTGTAAGAGCAGCTCTTGGGATCTCGATCATTGTACCAACCTCGTACTCAAGGTCAGAGCCAGCAGCCTTGATCTCAGCGTCAGCAGTCTCAACAACAAACTTCTTAACATACTTAAGCTCCTTGATATCATTTACCAGTGGGATCATGATCTCAGGCTTAACTGTCCAGTCTGGGTGATTCTTCTTAACGTTGATTGCAGCCTTGATAACAGCCTTTGTCTGCATCTTAGCGATCTCAGGATATGTTACTGCAAGACGGCAGCCGCGGTGACCCATCATTGGGTTGAACTCGTGGAGTGAAGCGATGATAGCCTTGATAGTCTCAACAGGCTTGTTCTGTGCCTTAGCAAGAGCCTCGATATCAGCCTCTTCTGTTGGTACGAACTCGTGAAGTGGTGGGTCAAGGAATCTGATAGTAACAGGGTTACCCTCAAGTGCCTCATAAAGTGCCTCGAAGTCAGCCTGCTGCATTGGCTCGATCTTAGCAAGAGCAGCTTCTCTCTCTTCAACTGTGTCTGAGCAGATCATCTCTCTGAATGCAGCGATTCTCTCAGGATCAAAGAACATGTGCTCTGTACGGCAAAGACCGATACCCTCAGCACCCAGCTCTCTTGCCTTCTTAGCGTCAGCAGGAGTATCTGCGTTTGTTCTAACCTTCATTGTTCTGAACTTGTCAGCCCAGCCCATAATCCTGCCGAACTCGCCAGCGATCGTAGCGTCAACAGTTGGGATAATACCATCATAGATGTTACCTGTTGAACCGTCGATTGAAATATAGTCACCCTCGTGGAACTCCTTGCCTGCGAGTGTGAACTTCTTGTTAGCCTCGTCCATAACGATATCTGAGCAGCCAGATACGCAGCATGTACCCATACCACGAGCAACAACGGCAGCGTGTGATGTCATACCGCCTCTAACTGTAAGGATACCCTGTGAAGCCTTCATACCTGTGATGTCCTCAGGTGATGTCTCAAGTCTTACGAGAACGACCTTCTCGCCTCTCTCGTTCCAAGCCTCAGCGTCATCAGCTGTGAATACGATCTTACCACAAGCAGCTCCTGGAGAAGCGCCAAGACCCTTGCCCATAGGAGTAGCAGCCTTGAGTGCCTTTGCGTCGAACTGTGGGTGAAGAAGTGTATCGAGGTTTCTTGGGTCGATCATTGCAACAGCCTCTTCCTCAGTTCTCATGCCCTCATCAACGAGGTCACAAGCGATCTTAAGAGCAGCCTGTGCAGTTCTCTTACCATTTCTTGTCTGAAGCATATAAAGCTTACCGTGCTCAACAGTGAACTCCATATCCTGCATATCTCTGTAGTGATCTTCAAGTGTCTTACAAACCTTGTTGAACTCAGCGAATGCCTCTGGGAACTTCTGCTCCATTTCAGAGATGTGCATTGGTGTACGAACACCAGCAACAACGTCCTCGCCCTGTGCGTTTGTAAGGAACTCACCGAACAGACCCTTAGCACCTGTAGCTGGGTCTCTTGTGAATGCAACACCTGTACCGCAGTCGTCACCCATGTTACCGAATGCCATGGACTGAACGTTTACTGCTGTACCCCATGAATAAGGGATATCGTTATCTCTTCTGTATACGTTAGCTCTTGGGTTATCCCATGAACGGAATACAGCCTTGATAGCGCCCATGAGCTGCTCCTTAGGATCAGTTGGGAAGTCAGAACCGATCTTAGACTTGTACTCAGCCTTAAACTGGTTAGCAAGCTCCTTAAGATCCTCAGCGTTCAGCTCAACGTCCTGCTTAACGCCCTTCTTAGCCTTCATCTCGTCGATAAGCTCTTCAAAATACTTCTTCCCAACTTCCATAACTACGTCAGAATACATCTGAATGAATCTTCTGTAGCAGTCCCAAGCCCATCTTGGGTTACCAGACTGAGCAGCGATAGTCTCAACAACTTCTTCGTTAAGACCGAGGTTAAGAATTGTATCCATCATACCAGGCATTGATGCTCTAGCACCTGAACGTACAGAAACGAGGAGTGGGTTCTCCTTGTCACCGAACTTCTTGCCTGTGATCTCTTCCATCTTTACAATGTACTCGTTGATCTCTGCCATGATCTCAGGATTGATCTCACGGTTGTCCTCATAATACTGAGTACAAGCTTCCGTTGTGATCGTAAAGCCCTGAGGAACAGGGAGACCGATATTTGTCATCTCAGCAAGGTTAGCACCCTTACCGCCGAGAAGCTCTCTCATGTTGGCATTACCCTCAGAGAAAAGATAACAATACTTCTTTGCCATTGGTTTTTTACCTCCAAAAATTTTTTGAATTCCGAAGCGTGCGGACACAATTATCCCGTCGCCCACGGTTACATATATATTATAACAGATTTAAAGCCAAATTACCATAGGTTTTTCTCACTTTTATACATAAAATCTTATACAATATTTGCTCACTTTTTATGTGCAATATGACAGTTTTTAAATATCAACACAAAAAAAGCCCCGCTGAAAAACAGCAGGGCTGAAATGTCTATTTTGTCGGTGGAAGCAGCTGCTACCTCTGCAGAAAATACCTACTTATGTCCGATACCGCAGACAAACGGCAATATACGATATGCCGTACATTTATAATGCGCTGAACGGGGTGCGCCACGCTTATTTCTAAGCCACCTATATCATACCATATCCGCAAGCATTTGTCAATAGCAAAAATGCAAAATAAAAAGCCCTGCTGAAATCAACAGGGCTGAAAAGTCTATTTCGTCGGCTGGAAGCCAAGATACCCAAAATACCTGTGACTTATGTCCGAACACAGCAGACAAACTGTGATATATGCGGTCTTTCGACACTTTTATTGTAGCACATCTGCCTGCATTTGTCAACAGCAAAATGTAAAATAAAAAGCCCCGCTGAAAACAGCAGGGCTGAAAAGTCTATTTCGTCGGCTGGAAGCAGCCGCATTACTGCGGAAAAATAAGCTACTTATGTCCGAACACAGCAGACAAACTGTGATATATCAAGTCTTTCGACAGCCATATTATATCACATTACGGCTTATTTGTCAACCCTATACCACCTGAAAAAGATAAAATTTCAGATAATCCGTTTCAGGCACATTGAGAAGTATCGGGTGGTCAGGGGCTTGCTGTCTTGCTTCAATAAGCTTGAGCTGAACGCCTGCGTCCTTTGCAGCACTCATTACCATTTTCACAAACAGCCTGTTCTCCATAAAATGCGAACATGAGCAGGTGGCAAGATATCCGCCCCTTGGCAGAAGTCTCATTGCCCTGTAGTTTATCTCCTTATATCCCCTCTCAGCGCTTCCCACTGTCTTTCTGCTCTTTGTGAAAGCGGGCGGGTCGAGGATTATCATGTCATAATCAGCCTTTTCTTCAAGAAGCTTCGGGAGCAGGTCGAAAACGTCAGCGCAAAGAAAATCCATTCTGTCAGTTAGACCGTTTCTCTCAGCATTCTCCCTGGCCGTATCAACAGCGAACTGTGAAACGTCCACCGCCGTAACGTGCCTTGCACCACCCATTGCCGCATTGAGCGCGAACGAACCTGTGTGGGTAAAGCAGTCAAGGACCTTCTTGCCCTTTGCTATCTTCGACACCGCAAGGCGGTTATATTTCTGGTCAAGGAAAAATCCAGTTTTCTGACCGTTCTCAACATCGACCTCATAGCGTATGCCATTCTCCGTTATCTCAGTGATATTTGACGGTGGCTCAGGGAGAAATTCAGCCCTATACCAGCCTTTGTACTGCTCCAAGCCCTCCAGCTTTCTGATAGCGACATCGTTACGCTCCATTATGCCCGAAACTTTAACTCCGTCCTTTTCAAGCTCTTCAATAAGAAGCCTGAATATCATATCCTTTATCATATCCATGCCGTAGGAAAGCACCTGCGAAACAAGTATATCTCCATACTTGTCGATAGTAAGCCCCGGCATACCGTCAGCCTCACCAAAAATAAGCCTGCAAGCCGAAAAATCGTCCCCCATAACAGTTTTTCTGTAATCTATAGCATAGCGGATACGTCTGCGGAAAAAGTTTTCCGAGAAATTTTCATTTGCGTTGTCAGATAAGATCCTTATCCTTATCTTGCTGTTAAGGCTGAGAAAACCAGTTCCAAGATAAGAGCCTTTTTCAGAGAAAACGTCGCAAAGCTCGCCGTTTTTCAAGCCCTCAGGCTCGTTTCTCAGTTCGTCACAATACACCCATGGGTGACCGTTTTTCAGGGACATTTCCCCTTTTTTCGATATAGTGAACGCAGGATAGATTCTTTTGCTTTTCATTATTATACCTCACAATAATTTATACATTATCCACACAATATAAAACAGACCGTAGGGGACGACGCCCTCGGCGTCCCACCACTCTATTTTCTGTGTAAAAACATCAGCAATATTGCCTTAAAGTATTATTATAGCACAATTCTCTCTATTCTGCAATACATATGTATCGCCGCACCCGAAAATTTTCAGATGCGGCGTTATATGGGGGATTATAACATCAGCACCTTGTATTACAAAGTGCCAAAATGAAGAAAGCTTATTTGTCAGCAGGGTCAATAAACTCGATAGGGTCTATCCACTGACCGTTCTTTTTCAAGCCAAAGTGCAGATGAGAAAGCTCTGCCACTTCCGCCTGAGCAGTGTCGCCCACAGCACCTATGACCTCCCCTGCATTCACCTCGTCGCCCTCCTTGACGGACATTTCCTTTGACAGATTGTAGTAATGCCCTACAATGCCGTTTCCATGATCGATAGTCATGCAGTTGCCCCACAGAGGGTCGTCCCATATCTTTGTAACAGTGCCCTTGTTCATCGCCTTGACAGGCTCGCCAAGGTCAGCTTTGATATCAACGCCGTCATGGGTTTTCCAGTAGCCGAGAGTTTCCGACTTCACAAGCTCGCCATTAGAAAACGGCTCTAATATCTCACCATTCACAGGCATAACATTTGGCTGCGTCTGAATGTCCACATCCGGCTTGGAGCTTTCGTCCTTTTCAACGTCAGTTTTCTTGTTATCAGCCTGCTTTGGCGCAGTGCTGTCAACGCTCGAAATAGTCAGATTGTCGGTGATATCCTCCATAGCCTTGTTATATGCAGCTATACCCGCACCGCCAAGAGCCAGCAGACACGCCGCAAGTGTAATGTAAACACCCTTCGCTCCCAGAGCCTTGCCTGCGTGTGAATTTCTGATACTGAATTTTTTCATACACACAAAACCTTTCTCCGATATGATTTCCGCAGCCACTGTTGCGCCCACGGCAGTCTTATGCTATCGGCAGCATAAGTCCTCTGGCATTATTTTTGACATATACGGGAAAAATATTCACAGCAAAATAAAAATACCGCACCCAAGCTTTCACCCAAGTGCAGTATTTCCTATTTCTAATCACATTTATGTAGGGGACGGCGCCCTCGACGTCCCACCAATTCCAAATTATCTCTATCCGTTTTGTATCTTTCTTTTGTCCTCTCAGCCTTACCTATCCTGCGGTTTTTTCCTAACAAACTTATACACAACCCCTGCAATAGCAAGCACCGCCGCAACTCCTGCCAGACAAAGGCAGACTATAACATCATAGCGGCTGTTGTCAGCACCTTTCACCGAAAATATCTCAGAAAGTTTCATGCCGTTCCATGCATTGCTCAGCACAGTCATTGCCACTACCCATACCGCAGATGCCGCAAAGCAAAGTGCACACTTGAAAAAGCCGTTCGCCTTTAGATACCTTATAATAAGGAACACAGCCCACACCAATGCCACACAAGCCACCGTTGCAAGCATGCCGTCACGAAGGTCTACCACGTCACCGTATTTCAGCGTACCATAAATAACGCAGGCAAAAGTCAGTACCGAATCCGCCGCCATGCACACAAGCCCCTTGCTGTTTCTCACATACTTTTCAAGCTGTTCACTTCTCAGCACAAAAGGCAAAAATACGATAGCCTCCCCAAGGAGCGTTCCAAGCACCGCCATAACAAACCAATCCCCGTGTGAATAAACGCACCCTGCGACGTAAAGAAGCATAAGCGAAACTGTTGAAGTCCCAAGCGTCCACAGTGCCCTATTCTCCCTCACAAGCACAGGCACATTGATGAAAGAAAACATCAGCATCAGCGACGTGATAAGCACCATGAACCAACCTATACCACCATGAGCCACATTATAAATAAAGCTCGGTATTATCGCCGCAAGATAGCCTATCCCAGTTATGATAGTGTACCCCCGAACAAAGCTTTTATAACTTCGCGCCATAAACTCAGCCTCTCTCTGCTGATTGTCCTCGCTCGCCGTGCAAAGCTCGTGCTCAGAAATGCCCAGCACCCTGCAAAGTCCCGATATCATCGTTATATCAGGATATGATACCCCTCTCTCCCACTTGCTCACTGCCGACTCAGTAACATAAAGCTCCTTAGCAAGGTCTTTTTGAGAAAGCCCCAGTTCTTTTCTTTTTGATTGAATGAATTTTCCAAGAGTAATTTTATCTTCCATAGCATATCACCTTTCAATTTGTTCGGAGTGCACTCTCTATGGTCAACATTATAGCCCACGGCTTTGAAAAAGTCAACAAAATCGGGCTGGACTGTCAGTCAAGCCGCCTATTTACGCACTTTGCAGCACCTCCGCCAACATGCAGGCATAAAAAATCGCCCTGCTAAAAAGCAAGGCGTTGTTGGAGCGGGTCAGAGGGATCGCACCTCCATCTCCTTTCAGGAAGAAAAGTATTCTAGTAGTTGAAATAAACCCGCAAAAAATATGAAGTCCTTACTCATCGTAAGGACTTTTTTGGAGCGGATTACGAGGCTCGAACTCGCTACCTCCACCTTGGCAAGGTGGCGCTCTACCAGATGAGCTAAATCCGCATTTGGTGCTTCCGGACGGAATCGAACCATCGACACGAGGATTTTCAGTCCTCTGCTCTACCGACTGAGCTACAGAAGCAAAACAATGGCGACCGGAATGGGGCTCGAACCCACGACCTCTAGCGTGACAGGCTAGCGTTCTAACCAGCTGAACTACCCGGCCATTGAAAAAAATAACTTCAGACTTTTCGAGTTCAGCTCTCCGAGAATGAAGAATAATTATTATCGTTGACAGGCAAATCTCTTTACCTGTCACGAAATAATTGGTGGGAACAACAGGGCTCGAACCTGTGACCCTCTGCTTGTAAGGCAGATGCTCTCCCAGCTGAGCTATGCTCCCTTTTAGCTGGTTTGTTGTTTTCAGGACTTTGTTTTGTTGTGTCCCTCACAACAGTATCTATTATACACTATCCCACTCTGTTTGTCAACACTTTTTTTGATATTTTTTATGTTTTGTATCATTTTACAATGCTAGTCCGATATTTTTAAAAACTTATGTGCATTTGCAACATCAAAGCCGCATTTTTTGCCTCGAAATGGGCTTTTTCATCAGGCTTTCCCCCAAAAAAATCCGCCGAGCCACACGCCCGACGGATAAATTTTTTCAAGAATTATTTTTTATCAAGCTGTTTTTTGAGCTTTTCCTGCTCCTGCTCCATAAGCTTCATAAGTTCCTCCAAGGAAGCTGACGCTGTCTTTGTCTGCTGTGCAGGCTTTGCCGCAGGTTTTGCCTTTGGCACAGGCTTTTTCTCAGGCTCAGGGGCTACAGTATCCTCAGTTGAAGCCGCCTCGTCAAGAAGCTGTGAAGCTCTCTCGTAGTAAGAACGGTCTATCTCAGCACGCTCTTCCTTTTCCGCAGGTCTTTCAAATATAGTTTCCTCGACCTCTTCTACTTCCTCGATAACTTCCTCCGTTTCAGCCTTCTCTTCACCCTCAGGCTCAGCCTTGTGGTGAGAAGCTATCTCGTCGTCAACGTGCTTGCGATGTTTTGCGATCTGCTCGCCCTCGTTCTCGCCGCCGAACAGGAAATCGTCAAGAGTAACGCTCTCTGCAGGTTCTTGCTCGTCATCGTCCTCTTCCTCATCATCTGAAGAATGAGTAGCGATAGCAATTATAAGCTCGATAACAACGAGTAGGAATATAGGAACAACAGCGCACACTATCATGCCGAATGTTGACGACATGAACGTAAGCACCTTGCCTGCTGTCATGTAATATGTAGAAGCTACGCCCACAACGTTCTTTGAGCTTATCTCATAAAGCTTTGCAGGGTCTTTTTCCTGATAAACAGTGTAAACAACGCCGTTGTTATCGTCAGTTGAAGTGATGTCATAAAGCCAGAACACGCTTGTTCCAATATCAGGCACGTTCTCGCACACAACTGCCTCGCCTATCTTGTCTGTGCTAGGGGTCATGTTCGATGTGATAACAAGTGCGCCGTCAGGAACTCTGTCACCCATGCCGTCACCATTCATTATGTACAGGCTGTAGCCTGCAATGCTCGGTGTAACGTTCTTGTTTTTGAAAACACGTCCCACTCCCACAACTATAAGCATTTCCAGAATAATAAAAACAATAAAGAATATCAGCACGTTCTTGCCTGCTGATGACTTCTGCTTAGTAGCACTGCTCATACTAAAAATAACATTCCTTTCCAAGATATATCCAAAATATCATATTTTATCGCACTAATACATTTATTATATCACAAAGCACCGCAAATTTCAACACATTTGAGCATATTTTTTGCTTTTGAGAAAATTATTCATTTTTGTAAAGTATTATCGTGACAGTACACAGGTCGTCATTTTTTATGACCGCATATTTCGAGGTAGACCAATCTCCCCCAGCCTGACTGTACGCACGCCTCAGCACGTCAAAGATAACACCGCTATTCTCATCAAAGAGAGTATCCACAGCCTTGTCATACATTTCACTGTCAGCACATTTTAGCCTTGCATATCCACGGTCAGCCATTGCTTCCGCCACAGAACGGCACATCATCTGAACGACATCATCACCGCTTTGAGCATACAGACCGTTTCTTCTGTAATAATTTGCCCCCGAGGAAAATGCCTCAGGATAGTTCAAAAACTTGTTATCGTCCGCTGTATGGTCTTTTGCACACTCGGCGTCAGTGATGCCAAAATAATCATAGCGGATATAGTCCTCCCCTGCATCTGTCACAGGATCGTCCCAAGTGAGGTCAACGTTCGTCCATTCACCGTCTATCATGACCTTGTTCCATAAATGTGGCTGAACAGCTCCGCCGTCATAGGCTTTGCCTGCCACAGGTATGCACTTTATACCTGCCTTAGTGCAAAGTATCTGCATAGCCTTTGCATACCCCTCGCACACAGCCTTACCCTCTACAAGACAGCCATATGCAGAATAGCAATTTTTTGCTGTATCGTCATAGTTACACTCAAGAATTATGCTGTCATGGAAATACAGCACCTTGTCATAATCCGACCAGCCCTGCTCAATGCCTGCAAGTATCTCCCCGACCTTTTTATCCAGCTTTTCTTTCTCAGCCTGCGCTTCCTCAGCGGTCTTGTCATATGTGACCTCCACAGATGTCACATATCCATCTCCGTCAATGCAGATAGTATACTGTGAACCCATATAGTCGATATAAGGACACGCCGAAGTAAGCATGGAGATAAACGCACCGATATCGTCCTTGCTTATAACTCCCTCAGCCAGCTCCACAGAGCTTTCAAATCCGCTCAGCCCTTTGTAAAGCTGTGAAAACACACGTTTTTCGTCAGCACAAAGAAAATCGGCGATATACTCTGCCGTGTCAGGTATCTCAAGTGCCGTAAAGCTCTCGTTTCTGCTGTCAAGCCCTGTTTCAGTATGTCTTTCCGAACTGGCTTCAACATACGCATGAGTGTTCACAAAAGTATTTTTTGAACGGTTTTTATTTTTCTCTCCCGTTCCGCCTAAGCTGCACCCCGATGTGCAGATAAGCACTGCCGCTGTGAGTGCGGCGACCATTTTCTTTTTTTTCAATTTTTGTCCTCGATTTTTACACAAAATTCTGTCTGTATCTTTCAGCCCTTAGTCAGTGACCTCTTCATTATCTCTTTTTATCACAGCCCTGAGCCGTTCTATTTTCTTTTCATGTATCGACAGCACCTTGAACTCCACGTTTTCCCAATGCACCGTCACCTTTTCGTTATCCTCAGGAACATGACCCAGCAGGTCCATAACGAATCCGCCTATAGTGTCATAATCCACCTCACCGTGATACTCCTTGCCAAGAGCCTCCATAACGTCGTCAAACGCCGCTGTGCCTACCATATCATAGCAGTCAGAAGATACCTTCTGTATCTCCTCCGTTTCGTCATCATATTCGTCCTGAATACTACCCACGATAGTTTCAAGCAGATCCTCCATAGTAATGATACCGGCTGTTCCGCCGTAATCGTCCACAACAACTGCTATCTGTGTCTTATCTTCAGTGAACTCTTTGAAAAGTTCACCACACTTGTTGCTTTCAGGCACAAAGGTTATATCTCTCATGAACTCCTTTACAGGACGTTCTTTTTTATCCTCTTCAAACACCAGCCTGAGCAAGTCCTTTGCGAATATAACACCGCTTATGTTGTCGGCATTGTCGCAGTAAACAGGTATTCTCGAAAAGCCCTCGCCTATAACAAGCTTCACAGCCTCCGAAAGCGTGGAATTTTCTTCTATGGCAACCATTTCTGTGCGGTGTGTCATAACTTCACGAACTTCGATATCGTCAAAATCAAAAATGTTGCTTATCATTTCCGCCTGACTTTCCTCGATACCGCCAGTTTCGTTTACAGCGTCCACCATCATGAGGATCTCTTCCTCAGTGACAGCATCCGCCTTGTTTGTTGACTTAACACCAAACAGCCTTAATATCCCTGCGGATACCGCTCCGCTCACTATCGCCAATGGGCTGAACACCGCCAAAAGTGCCTTGTAAGCCACACAGCTATTTAGAATAAATCTCTCGCCCACCTTGCCTGAAATGCATAGTTTTTTTGGTATGCCTACGCCAAAAGTGCATATAACAAGGGCAAGCAGACAGCTTATTATAACAAATGAACATATGCCGATAATATAATACGAAGCCTGAGTATATACATCAAAAAGCTTGTGAAGCTTATTTGAAAGCGGTGCATAGAAGTAGATCGCTCCCACCACCGAAACTGCGATTATCATAATAGAGCGTGCAATGAGATTTGTCGCAACTACCCTGCCTGTTCTGCCAAGCAAAGCCGCAAGCCTTATTGCCTTCGGGTCTTTGTCCTCCTCAGCCATTTTCTTTAGCTTTGCGTCATTGAACTCCACAGCCGCATTTTCGCACAAGGTAAGAAAAGCCATAAGCAATATTACCGCCGCACAAACACCTATTCCCGTCCACAGTCGCCCGACATCGTCCATAAAAAAAATACCGTCCCTTTCACATAGGCGAAAAAGCTCGCCTTTTTATCATATACTATTTATTATAGGCAACATATGCTTCTTTGTCAATAGATATTGTCACAATTTTTCACATTCTGCCTGAGTTTCATATGGGCAATTTTAGTTATGAAAAAAGCAGACGAGCCGCAAAGCCCATCTGCTTACATCAAACAATATTATTTCTCTGCCGCACCTATCTTGGAAACTGCGTCCCTAGTAGTGTTTACGTCCTTAAGGCTCTTTGTAAGCACCTCAGCCGCCTCAGAAAGCGACTTGTTAAGATTTTCAGAAAGTGCCTCACGGATAGCCTTGTCCTTAGCCTTAGCCTGCTCAACGATATCAGCCGCCTGCTTGTTAGCCTCTGCAGCTATCTGCTTTGCATAGTCAGCCGCCTGCTTGATGATCTCCTCCTGAGCCACAAGCTTCTTAGCCTCGTCCTTAGCCTTCTTTACGATCTCCTCAGCTTCCTTGTTGGCCTCAGTAAGGATATTTTTCTTATCTCTTGTCATATCCTTTGCACGCTTTATCTCACCCGGAAGGTTAAGTCTTATGCTGTCGATGTATTCACGCATCTGCTCAACATCGATCATTTTTTTCTGTGAAAACGGTACGCTTGAAGACTTGTCAAGCAGTTCGTCCATAAGTTCAAGTATTTCCTCTACCGTCATTTTAAACACCCTTTCATTACTGATCTATATTATTGGCAGGCTTATAGAGCCTGTCAGTGATCTTGCTCTGTATCTGTTTCGGCACAAAGCCTGTGATATCTCCGCCGAAGCTTGCGATCTCCTTTACGACACTTGACGAAAGGAACATATTCTCTCCCGTAGTGGTGAGAAACACCGTTTCAGCGTCATTGTAAAGCTTTTTATTTGCAAGAGCCATTTGGAACTCATACTCAAAGTCAGACACGGCCCTAAGTCCCTTTACAATAGCATTAGCTCCTGTTTTTTGCAGATAATCCGCCAGCAGACCGTTATAACAATCCACCACCACATTATCAAGGTGCTTCGTGGCTTCAATTATCATTTCCATTCTTTCTGTAGGTGTGAAAGCAGCCCTTGATTTATTAGCATTAAAGGACACCAGTACTATCACCTTATCGAAAAGCTTTGAAGCTCTGTCGATTATATCCAGATGACCCAGCGTAACAGGGTCAAAGCTTCCCGGGCAAACAGCGATACGCATCAATAGTCCACTTCTTTCATTGGTATCTTATAGACCGTAAGAGCGGTCTTACCGTATTTATATCTCTTATGAAGCTTAAGTCTGCCGTAGCTTTCTCCAAGCTCAAGCTCATTTTCATGCTCGCACACAATGATAGCACCATCATTGAGCTTGCTCTCCACAAGCTCCAAAGCCTTTTCAACTATGCCCATTCTGTAAGGCGGGTCGATAAAAACTATATCAAGCCCGGCTTTGGCAACTTTAAAATATTCCAGACTATCCATGCAAAGCACACGGGATTCCTTATTGAAACCGCATGAATCCACATTATCCTTGACGATAGCCACAGCCTCAGGATTGCTGTCCACGAAAACGCAGTGACTAGCCCCACGGCTGAGAGCCTCTATACCCATTTGACCGCTGCCTGCAAAAAGGTCAAGCACCGAACTTGCTGGTACATCAAACTGGATAATGGAAAAAACAGCCTCTTTTACCATATCTGTAGTTGGTCTTGTATCCAACGACTCCAAAGTTTTAAGCTTTTTTCCTCTGCATGAACCTGTAATAACTCTCATAAAAAATAACTCCAAAATAAAAGTATACAATCATTATACTATATTAATTACCATTTGTCTAGACTATTCGCCGATATTTTTTTATTTTTTATACCACACACAAAAAGGGACTTCACAGTGGAAGTCCCTTTAGTTATTTTAATTACGTACTCTAAGAAACAAGTCCTCAGTTAAGATTACTTTCTCTTAGAAACTACGATAGCTGCACCTGCGAGAGCGATACCTGCAAGAGCGATACCTGCTGTTGCGCCTGTAGCTGCTGTGTTGTCAGAAGCAGCGCTTGAAGATGTAGCAGTTGTTGTACCTGTTGTACCAGCCTTTGAAGAAGTTGTTGCGGCTGTGCTGTTAGCCTTTGAATCAGTCTTGCTGTCTGTCTTGCTGTCTTTCTTGCTGTCTGCTGTTGAGTCAGCCTTGCTGTCAGTGCCGCTTGATGTGTTATCGCCGCCCTGATCTGGGAAGAATACCTTAGCTGTGTATGTACCATTGCCTGTTACGTCTGGCATCTCAAATGTTGTGCCTGCTGGGTTAACACCGTCTGGCTTGTTGCCGAAGAATGTTGAAGACCAGTCAGCGCCTGCTGTCTGGAAGCCACCGCCTACATATGCCTTACCGGAAAGGTCAGAAGAAAGACCATCAATTGTGAATGTTACTTCGATAGTCTTTGAAGGAAGAGTTGTGAATACTGTTGTAGCTCCATCCTTACCACCATTTACGTCGTCGTTATAAACGTTAACGAGCTCGAACTTGAGCTCATCGCCCTGCCAGTACATCATACCTGTACCATTAGCTGTTACAACGTTATCATCGAACTTGATCTCGTCGATAGTTACCTTAACAGGAACTGTTGTCCAGTCATCAGGCTCCTTGCCGTCTTCCTGAAGAACGCTGTTAGCGATAGCCTCGTCCTTTGTCATACCGATATAAACGCCAAATACAGAAACACCGTCATCATTGTTTGGTCCCTTGCCTGCGTCAGCTGCAAAAGCTGTCATAGCCATAGCAGATGTAGCGATAGCTGCTGCTGCCATGCCTGCAAAAATCTTTGTAAGTTTCATTTCTAAAACTTCCTTTCTTAAATAACTTTACTTACATTGTACTTTATTTTTCGTAAAATTTCAATCGGCCGATTCACCAAATATGATAACGTTTTCTTATGCAATCATAACAATTTATACTATTGATTTTTAGAAGTATAGCCCAATTTTCGCACTTTACAAAACTTTTTTATCTTATGTAAAAATACTAAACCGTCATTTATCAAGCTTTTTCTTCTGCACCTTTCCAGTCACTTTCAGCACGATACCTCTAGGAGCAAATTTAGCCCCTGCATAAAGTGCCTTTATAGACTTCTCAGGGATAATGATGAGTTTTCTGCCGAACATTCCCTCAAGAGCTTTTTTTGCACAAAACTGTGGTGTTATGGAGCTTACGCCGAACTTGCAGTTTGCAACGTCATTGAACTCCGTATCCACAGGACCCGGGCATACCGCACAAACGTGTACCCTGCTGTTTCTCGCCCTCAACTCCTCATATATTGCGCTGGTAAGGCTCACAACATAAGCCTTTGAAGCATAGTATGTTGCCATCATAGGGCCGCCGTACATAAGCCCTGCCGAAGAAGCTATATTCATTATATAACCCCTGTCAGCGGCAACAAAGTCTTTCAAAAACAGCTTTGTGAGCATATGCACCGCCGTAACGTTGGTGTCTATCATTTTAAGCTCAGTGTCCAGAGGAAGCTTGTCAAAGCTGCCCACTGCACCAAAGCCTGCGCAGTTCACAAGCACTGATATCTTCTCGCTCTTTGTTTCCTCATAAAGTCGCAGACATTCTTCCCTGTCGGAAACGTCGCAAACTATCACCCTTGTGTTATCACCAAGCTCCTCCGCAAGCTCTCTGAGCCTTTCCTCACGTCTTGCGCTGAGTATCACACGAAAGCCCCTTGCAGATAGATCTCTCGCTATCTCTCTGCCAATTCCCGAGCTTGCGCCTGTTACCAAAGCCGTCTTAGCCATTTATATCATCCTCCACCCTTTTCAGGGATATTATTTGATTTTTGTCATATCAGTATATCACATTAGTATCACCCTGTCAAGTGTGAGAAAGATGTAAAATACGCAGAAAAGCATCGCAAAAAACTGAATAAAAATGTCAAAATCTCTTGACATTTACTTTAAAGTATGGCATAATGTTAATATAATTTTAAGAAATAGAATAAAATTAAACTGAGAAATCAAAGAACAAGGAGATAAAAAAATATGAGTTGTACCCTTTGCATACTTGCCGCAGGTCTTGGAAGTCGCTTCAAAGGCGGCATAAAACAGCTTGAACCTTTCGGACCAAACGGCGAGATAATAATGGATTATTCTATCTATGACGCCGTTGAGGCAGGCTTTGACAAGGTCGTATTCATTATAAGAAAGGATATCCGTGAAGCCTTTGATAAAATGATAGGCGACCGTATCTCAAAGTACGTCAAGATAGATTACGTTTATCAGGAGCTTGACTGTCTTCCGGAGGGCTATTCCGTTCCTGAGGGGCGTGTTAAGCCGTGGGGTCACGGTCACGCAGTCTGCTGTTGCAAGGGCGTTATAAATGAGCCTTTCGCAGTAATAAACGCTGATGATTTTTACGGCAAGGAAGCTTTTGTGAAGCTCCACGATTTTCTCTGCAATGAAAACTCAGATCGCAAAAAGCTTCATCTCGGCATGGCAGGCTTCATACTGAAAAACACTCTAAGCGACTTCGGTGCAGTGAACAGAGGTGTCTGTGAAGTGAAAGACTCTATGCTCACAGACGTTGTTGAAACCTACAATATCCGCCGCGAGAATGACGGCAAGGTCTATTCAGGCAAGGAAGAAACAGCCGAGCTTGACGAGAACTGCTATGTGTCAATGAATATGTGGGCTTGCCCTGACGGCTTTATAGATAAGCTCAATGGTATGTTCACAGACTTTATGAAAGAAAATAAAGACAGCCTGACAGCGGAGTTTCTCCTTCCTGCGGGTATCGATACAATGATAAAAACAGATGTTGCAGACTGCAAGCTTCTGGAAACTCACGATAAGTGGTTCGGCGTTACATATAAAGAGGATAAGCCAACCGTTAAAGCCGATATCGCAAAGCTTATAGAGGCTGGCGTTTATCCTGAAAAGCTTTGGAAATAAAACTTTTTCAAACAAATAAAACAGAATAATTTGTCAACAATAAGTCGGGCAGAACAAATTCTCCCGACTTTTTTGCGTCAGTTTGTAAAAAATGAAGAAAATCCTTAATTCGACTAAAAAGCACTTGAAAAAGGCTGTAAAATGTGTTATGATAATCTTTGAAACGGATCTGCATTTTTGCAGGTCAGGAGAGATAATATAAGAGGTAGTATAATGGAGAGCCAACACGGTAGCAATTTGAAAAATATAAGAAAAAAAAGAGCCACAGCACAGCAAAGCATAGTGTCATTGAGTTGTCTTGTGTGCATAGCATTTGCGGCAATATGGGGCTTCCATGCAGGAAGCGGCAACAGCAGGGCTGTGGAAGCAAAGAAGATGTCAGCTTCAAGCTCTGTGGCAGAGAACGAAAGCTCCGAGAGCAATGCAGACAACTCTTCTCAGGCAGAAAGCATGGTCGATGAGAGTAGCATAGATGAAAGCCTTACTGACAGCTCAGTTACCCATGATGACGCCGACGACCTTTCCGACGCAGTTTTCATAGGCGACTCACGAACAGTTGGTCTGCAAAACAACTGCGATAAACCAAAAGCAACGTTCCTTTGCTCTGTGGGAATGCACATCGACACCGTTATGACAGACCAGAACATCACCCTCTCAAACGGCAATGCAGGCACTGTTATCGACGCTCTTGGAGAAAGACAATATGGCAGAGTGTATATAAACCTCGGCACTAACGAGCTTGGCTGGCCTTATATCGACACCTTCAAGGATTATTATACACAGCTTATCACAAAAATTCAGGAGATACAGCCTGACGCTGTTATCTATGCTGAATCTATCCTTCCTGTAACAGCTTCAAGAAGCTTGCAGGGCGACGCCATAAATAACACAAATGTAGCCACATTCAATCAGGCTATCTCAGAGGTGGCACAGCAGACAGGTATAAATTATCTTGACTGCACCTCCGCTGTAGCAGGTGCAGACGGCACTCTTCCAGAGGAAGCCTCCTCAGACGGAATACACCTTATGAGCGAATACTGCGACAAGTGGCTCAACTATATAATCGACAACACATAAGAAAGGAAAGAAGAATTATGAAAACAAAGAAGATACTCTGCACTCTTATGGCAGTTATGTGCATAGGCACAGCAGCACTTACAGGCTGCGGTTCAGACTCTGACAGCAGCACAGCAAACTCCGCAAATTCAGCGGCAGCCGCTCAGACAAACGAAAGCGTTGACGTAACAGCCGTTGCGGACAAGCTCAAGGACGGCATAAAGTTCAAGGACGAGCTCGCAGAGCTTGACGAAGCAAAGATAGAAAAGATAATCGGCATATCAGCAGACAGCTATACAAAGGCTAAGGTCTATGTAAGCTCATCAGGAGGAACAGCCGAGGAGATAGACTGCTTTGAAGCCAAGGACGCAGACAGTGCAAAGGCTATCGCAGATACACTTACAGCAAGAGTTGAAAGCCAGAAAAAGGTTTTTGAAAACTATGTTCCGGAGGAAATGACAAAGCTTAATGACCCTGTTCTTGTAACCAACGGCAATTATGTTTACCTCTGTCTTTCAAACGATAACGATAAAGCAAAAGAGATAATAGGCTAGGAGTAATAAATATATGCTTTTTTCAAGTACAACATTTCTGTTCGCTTTCCTGCCTATTGTACTGATAACGTATTATATCGTCCCACGCATAACACGCAATCTGGTGCTGTTTATTTTCAGCCTTGTGTTTTACGCATGGGGCGAACCTGTTTATATCGTCCTCATGATAGCTTCCACTATCGTTGCGTATATAACAGGACTATTGGCAGACAAACAGCGTAAAAACGCAAAAAAACACACTCCGCTCATCGCAATGATAGGAGCGGTGGTGTGGAACATCGGGCTTCTTCTGTTTTTTAAATATACCGACTTTTTCATCGGTGCGGCAAACAGCATTTTCGGCACGCAGATAAAAACGCTGGGCCTTGCCCTCCCTATCGGTATCTCATTCTACAGCTTCCAGACCCTTTCATACGTTATCGACGTTTATAAGGGCGAAGTAAGAAGTCAGAAGAACTTCCTTGACCTTGCCACCTATGTTGCCCTTTTCCCACAGCTTATCGCAGGTCCTATCGTAAGATACATCGACGTTGCGGAACAGCTCAAAAAGCGTAACGAGAGCATAGAGCATTTTGCAAAGGGCGTGTGGAGATTTTCCATAGGTCTTGGCAAAAAAGTCATTCTCGCAAATACTATCGGCGAGCTTTTCGACACTATCTCAAACTCAGCACAATCCGAACTGAGCGTTGCCGCAAGCTGGCTGGGCATAATAGCCTATACCTTCCAAATATACTTTGACTTCTCAGGCTATTCCGATATGGCGATAGGTCTTGGCAAAATGTTCGGCTTCGACTTTCTCGAGAACTTCAACTACCCTTACATCTCCACCTCTATCACAGATTTCTGGAGACGCTGGCATATGTCACTTTCAAGCTGGTTCAGAGATTATGTCTATATCCCACTTGGCGGTAACCGCAAGGGCAAAGCAAGACAGTGCCTTAACATCATGATAGTATGGTTTCTCACAGGCTTTTGGCACGGTGCAAACTGGAACTTCATGCTCTGGGGCGTGTACTTCGGTGTGATACTCCTATGTGAAAAGCTTTTCTTGGGCAAAGCCCTGAAAAAGATACCTGCATTTTTCCAGCATATCTACGCACTTCTCTTTATAGTCATAGGTTGGGGAATATTCTCCTATGAAGATTTCGGCAAGCTTACACAGAACTTCAAGAATATGTTCGGCGCAGGGGGACTTCCTCTCATAAATCACCAAACAGTGTTCTGGCTCGCACAGTATGCAGTAACAATAGTGATACTTGTGATAGCTTCAACACAGCTTCCAAAAAAGCTTTGCCTGAAACTTCAAACCAAGTGTCCTGAGATATGCGGCTGTATACTCCAACCGCTGTTCGCATTAACACTTTTGGCAGTTTCCACCGCCTACCTTGCAGGTAATTCATTCAATCCGTTCCTGTATTTCAGATTTTAAAGGAGGACGGCAGATATGAAAAAACAACTTAAAAACTATATTATGATAGTGTGCTTTCTGCTGTTCATATTCGGCTTTGCAGTGGCAAGCTTCATCTCAGAGGACCGTGAATTCTCCGAAAATGAGAACCGCTATCTACAGCAAGCCCCTGAATTTTCATGGAAAAAACTCGAAAAAGGCGAGTTCACTTCGGATATCGAAAGCTATATGTCAGATCAGATATTCATGAAAGACCAGCTTGTGAGTCTTAAAACAGTCACCGACCGCACGCTTCTGAAAAACTATCAGAACGGTGTATATTTCGGCAAGGACGGCTATTATCTCCAAGACTACCAGGAAAACAGACCTCTTATCGAGAAAAATATAAGCTGTCTTAACGATTTTGCTGACAGCCTTGATAAATCCGTCGACGTAAGCTTTCTTCTTGTGCCGAATGCAGTTTCCGTTATGTCAGACAAGCTCCCTGCGGTCACACAGACCGACGATCAGCTTGAAAGCGAAAAGTATATAAGCTCTATCCTCAGCGACAGGATAAACCTCTGCTTCCCATATGACCAGCTCAAAGACGCCGCAAAGGCCACGCAGGTTTTCTATAAGACCGACCACCACTGGACAGCCGAGGGCGCAAAAGTGGGATTTGACGCACTTATGACAGCCATGAATGAAGATATCCCACAGGTATCCTACAATATAGAAACTGTAAAGGACTTTCATGGCACACTTTATTCAAAAGCCCCAACAGACTTCTCCGCTGCTGACGAAATGCACTTCTACACAAACCCTGACAACAGCGTAAAGGTAAATTATGTTGAAGAAAACAAACAAACAGACACCCTTTTTGACGATTCATTCAAGTCCAAAAAGGATAAATACTCCACATTCATGGGCGGAAACTTTGCTCTCACGGAAATAGAAACAAACGGCGAAAGCGATGAACACGTCCTTATTATAAAGGACAGCTACGCAAACACAGTTATGCCATACTTTGCCGACAAGTATAAGCACATCACAATGATAGATATGCGTTATTACCACATCATGGATAAGACCGTCAGCGAGTATGTAAAAGACAACGGTATAACAAAGGTCATTTTCCTTTATAATATGGACTTTGTGAACACCGACAACAACTTCATCTGGCTTGAATAATTCAGCAACAATTAGGGGCGGCCATTGGTCGCCCGCTATTTTTATCACACCCATACAACACACAGAAAGAAGGACATAAAATGACACTTACCCCCTACAAAAGAAAAGCCTTTTATTATGAAACAGACCGCATGGATATAATCCACCATTCAAATTACGTCCGTTGGCTTGAGGAAGCCCGTGTTGACCTTATGGAACAGCTTGGCTGTCCTTTCCACGAAATAGAAGAACGTGGCATAGTTTCCCCAGTGCTCTCCGTGGAAACACACTATAAATATCCCGTCCGTTTCGGAGATGAGTTCGAGGTACGCTGCAAGCTAACAGCCTTCAACGGCTGTGCCTACGAGCTTGACTACGAGATCTTTGACCTTACCACTCAGAAAACAGCCTGCCTTGCCCACACCTCCCACTGCTTCACCACCTCCGACCTTAAGCCTGTAAGACTAAAAAAACATTATCCCGATATCTACGAGAAATTCCTATCCGCATATCAGGCAAGTGAAGAATAAGCAAAAAAAATGTACAGCTCCCGAGTTTCTTCTCAGGAGCTGTACTTTTGTGTAAAAAATGACAGACGTGACCTGTCACGAAGAAAGCAATCCATCAACGCCCTCACGCCACTTTTCAAAGCTGCACAAACCAAGCTTTGCCCAGCGACATTCCGAGCATAGTATATCAAATGCCTTTTTATCCATTTTGCTTCTCAGCCTTGTCAGCGCACTGCGATAATTCTCCACTGAGTGACATTCTATCTCAGAAAGTCTGCAAACCTCGCTGTCTTTCTGTGCCACCGTTCCGCCACAGCCGTCAAGCAAACAACCGTCCTCCGTCCTGTTTGGGCAGTGCTGACATATCATATCTCCGCTGCACACAAACCGCACCGCAGTGTCCTCGCTCTCCAATCTGTCTTTCACAGACTGCATATTCACCGAAAAACCGTCACTGTAGCCTTTTCCCTGAAAAAGCGGCAGGCACAGCAGATGATGAAATCTAAGCTCAGGCTCTCTTGTAAGCATAGCAACCTGTCTTTGCAAGTCTGCTTACAAGCTCGATGCTGATAAGGTAAGCAGCAACAACAGAGATAACGTCCTTTACAAGATAAGGAACAGAAACAAGAAGTATAGACTTGCCAATAGAGATATTAGCAACGATAGCGTACTGGATAGCACCGAGCAAGTGGTCGCAAGCAAGACCTGCGATACCAAGCACGATAGCGATGACCTTACCGCTTATCTTGTTAGAGCAGAACTTTGCGCCAAGACCGCAAAGAAGAGCCATAACGATAAATCCGTAAATGAATCCACCTGTATACCCTACGATAACGGAGAAACCGCCTGACCAGCCAGCGAATACAGGCACGCCTATAGCGCCCAGCAGACCATAGACCAGAGCAGACACAGCACCGCCCTTCCAGCCAAGAAAATATCCTGCGAGAGCCACAGCAAAAGTCTGGAGCGTAACAGGAACGTGAGTAGGAAGCGGAATAGTTATCTGCGAAAGCACAGCGATTATAGCCGTCATAACTCCGATACCGACTATTTGTTTTGTTTTGTTTTTAGCATTGTTATTCATTGTAAACCTATCCTTTACTTTTTATTTGACAATTAATATTGTATCACATACCAAGCCTATTGTCAACCAAAAATATTTATTTCGGTATACAATTATAAGGCGTCGGTAAACGATAGTTTTATACAAATTTAATAACAAACAGCGAAAACACGGCATTGCCCTTCCGGACGGGACACCGAGGGCGTCGTCCCCTACAATATTTCGGGCAACTTCCTACCACCGCAAAATCGCTACACTCGGTGCTATCTTTTACTTCATACTTGAGCACAACTCTGTTCAGCTTTGCCAATTCCTCATTCCTCACTCCTCATTCCTCATTCCTCATCTCCCCCGTTTTTTGTGCATTTCGCCCTTAAATCCTACTAAATTGATAGAATTAATATCAGTTTTCACAAAAATCCGAAAAATCATCTTAAACCTATTGACATTCCTCTATGGGTGTGGTATAGTATAGATACGCTAAAACATACTAAACGACTAGGATTAATATGAATTTGAAATGAGGCGTTGAAAATGGGTGTAAAAATACTGAAACTGAAAACAGCGTACGATTCACGAATGTGTATGTGCTGTATGTGTTGCTGTTAAAATCAGCATAAAGTTCAGTAACAAAAATTTTTATCGGATTTAAAAAACATCAATTTAATGAAAGAGGTAATTTAAAATGAGCGCAATAAACGAAAGAAATCTTAAATTTGAAACACTCCAGCTCCACGTTGGTCAGGAAACAGCAGACGCAGTAACAGACGCAAGAGCCGTTCCTATTTATCAGACATCATCATACGTTTTCCATAACTCACAGCATGCCGCTGACAGATTTGCTCTTAAGGACGCAGGTAACATCTATGGCAGACTTACAAACCCAACCGAGGACGTTTTTGAAAGACGTATCGCAGCTCTCGAGGGCGGCACAGCAGCTCTTGCAGTTGCATCAGGCGCAGCAGCAGTAACATACGCTATTGAGAACGTAGCCCTTGCAGGCGATCATATCGTAGCTGCAAAGAACATCTATGGCGGCACATATAACCTGCTTGCACACACTCTTGTTGATTACGGCATCACAACAACATTTGTCGATCCGCTTGACCCAGCTAACTTTGAAAAGGCTATCAAGGAGAACACAAAGGCTCTCTATATCGAAACTCTTGGCAACCCTAACTCAGACGTAGTTGATATCGAAGCTATCGCAAATATCGCACACGCGCACAATATCCCACTTCTCGTTGACAGCACATTCGCTACTCCATATCTCGTAAGACCTATCGAGTATGGTGCAGATATCGTTATCCATTCTGCAACAAAGTTTATCGGCGGTCACGGCACAACAATCGGCGGCGTTATCGTTGAAAGCGGCAAGTTTGACTGGAAGAAGTCAGGCAAGTTCCCTCAGCTCACAGAACCAAACCCAAGCTACCACGGTGTAAGCTTTGCAGACGCAGCCCCTGGCGCAGCATTTGTAACTCGTATCCGTGCTATCCTTCTCCGTGATACAGGTGCAACACTTTCACCTATCCACGCATTCATCTTCCTGCAGGGTCTTGAAACACTGTCCCTGAGAGTTGAGCGCCATGTTGAGAACGCACTTAAGGTAGTTGACTTCCTTAACAATCACCCAAAGGTAGAAAAGGTAAATCACCCTTCAGTATCAGACGATCCAAGCCAGCAGGCACTTTACAAGAAGTATTTCCCTAACGGCGGTGGTTCTATCTTCACATTCGAGATAAAGGGCGACGCAAAGACAGCTCAGAACTTCATCGACCACCTGAAACTCTTCTCACTCCTTGCAAACGTAGCAGACGTTAAGTCACTGGTTATCCACCCAGCATCAACAACACACGCAGAGCTTAACGAAGCAGAGCTTGCAGATCAGGGTATCAAGCCAAATACTATCAGACTTTCTATCGGCACAGAGCATATCGACGATATCATCTACGATCTCAGCGAAGCATTCGACGCTATCTAATAAAAACCTTTTGCCATTACGGTTTTTACCTAAAAATACAAACCCCAATATAGAAACGGCTGACAGGCGAAAAGCTTGCCAGCCGTTTTTTGTACCCATAAAAAAGCAGGGCAACAACAAGCCACCCTGCTCCATAAAGCAAAAAGTCAGAAAAAATCCTTCGCCACAAGGCGATACCTTAATTCCTCACTCCTAACTCCTCACTACTTCTCCAGCTCAGAGATCTTATCCACTCTTCTCTGATGTCTGCCGCCCTCAAACTCCGTTTCAAGGAAAACGTCCACCAGCTCGATAGCCAAGCCTGCACCCAGCACTCTCGCACCAATGCAAAGCACATTTGCGTCATTATGCGCTCTTGTATACTTAGCAGAGAAATAATCCGAACAGCAAGCCGCTCTTATTCCCTTTATCTTGTTTGCGCTCATTGACATTCCAATACCAGTTCCGCATATGAGTATTCCCATTTCGTATTCGCCCGAAGCCACTTTCTCGCAAACTTCCTTTGCCTTGTCAGGATAGTCCACTTTCTCTCCTGCCTGAATACCAAAATCAGTGTATTCCACACCCTTTTCGTCCAAATGTGCCAATATCTCCGCCTTAAGCTCAGGACCTGCATGGTCACATCCAATAGCAATTTTCATATTAATTTCCTCCTATTTATCCCTATGTGCCTTATCCTTTTCCGCCTTTGTAGCCTGCAAATATGATACCTCCAGCCTGTCCGCCGAAACCATTATCTCAGGCTGAGCCTCCACTACAAGACACAGTGACGAAGCCCTCTGTAGCCTGTTCACATAGCTTGCAAGCTGAACATTTTCGTTGTCAGCGAAATATTTCGCCTTTATCTCTGCCGCACAGTCGCCCACAAGCATTGTCTTTTCAGAAAACTCTCCCGAAAAAACTTCCTCCTCAGGGCAAACTCTGTCAGCGGATATCCTCGTGACAACGCCGTTTTTGCACTGAAACTCGCCTGCATAAACTATCTTAGGTCTTGCCCTCATAACAGAAATTATCCTGCCTTCAAAACCTATGCAGTTGTAAGCCAGCGAAAGCAGAGTGGAAACTCCTGCGCTTTTTAAACTCTCACAGCCAAAGCACATTCCCTTTACAGCCGCCACGCCTATTCTAAGCCCAGTGTAAGACCCCGGACCCTTTGCAATAGCCGCACAGTCAAGGTCAGTGTAAGTAAGCCCTGTTTCCTCAAGAGCCTGCTTCACCATAGGCAATATCACCTGCGAGTGAGTGAGCTTTGTGTAAACAGACTTCTCCCAAAGAAGCTTCTCTCCGTCCGTCACCGCCACCGAAGCGACCTTTCCGCTTGTGTCAATAGCTAATATTTTCAAATCTATCATCTCCCTCAGGTGCAGTTATGCTTATCTCCCTGCTGTCCTCGTCAATGCGCTGAATATCTATCCTCAAAGCGTCCTCAGGAAGCTCCTCAGCAATATTCTCCGACCATTCCACCGCAAGCACAGTGTCTTCGTCCATGTAGTCAAAAAAGCCTGTAGTTTCCAGATCGTCCGCCGAATTTATGCGATACATATCAAAGTGTATAAGGCTGAGTCTGTCCCCTCGGTATTCGTTCACCAGCGCAAAGGTCGGAGAAGTCACCTCGTCGCCAAGTCCCATGCCAATAGAAATTCCCCTTGTAATAGTAGTCTTTCCTGCACCAAGACCGCCGCTGTAAGCGATAAGATCGCCGCCTTTCAGCCGTCTGCCTATCTCCTCACCCAAAGCGATAGTTTCCGCCGCAGATGATGTTTTGTATACCTTTGTCAACCTATCACCTCATTTGACCGTCATCTTCCGTGTAGCCCACAATAAAAAGGCTGTTTTTATTCATAAGCTGATAAATGCTCTCCACCTCTGTCTTGTCCGCCGCTGAATTGTAGCAGTTGTAAACATACAGCCTGCCCTCCTCTTTAACAGCGAAAACCGTGTGGATACCGCTGAAAATATTCAACCCGATATGGTAAGAAACTATCACAGGCTTGCCCTCTTCAACAGCCGCCTGAGCCTCATCAACCTTATAAAATCTCTTGTATCCCACTCCCATTGCCTTAAAAAGACCGCTTATTTTCCTAGGATTAGACCCCAGCGACCCATCTGCCGCAATAAGAGCATTCTTTTCAAAATCATAAGCAAGCTTTGCCATGTCAGGCTCAAAGCCCTCGTATGTGAGATAATTATAAGCCGCAATGACCTCACAACCTACCCCTGCGAACCTGGATTCGCCAAGCATCAAATCGCACACAGGGGGATTTTCCTGCCCGTATTTCACAAAGCCCTCTATATTTATGCCCTTGTTGTGAGCATAATTTTCCGCAGCCCTGCCGCTGTCAGTTTCCTTATAAGTGTCCTCAAAAAGCCGCCACTTCATATCGTCCTCCGAGCTGTCGCCCTGAATATCGCTCTCATCACCGACCTGCGAGCTTTCGTCAACGTCCATGCTGTCACTATCCACCACAGAGCTTTCCGCAGTAGTGGTAAAAGCCGAATCATTAAGCCTTTCACTGTCCGCCTTGTTTCCGCATGAACTGAGCATTATCCCGAGAAACAGAATGACCGCAAGAATTTTCATCACAGCTCACCCTTGTCCTTGAAGTAGTTTAGCATAAGATCCACCATTCTGCCATAGGACTGCTTGCCGTCCTCAACGCCGTTGAGCTTCAGAGATTTTTCCATGGCCTTGTCAGATATCTCCCCCACTGCCTCGCTGTCGAAAACAGTGTCCTTAGCCTCGTCAACGCTCCGCCAGTAGTCCCAGTTGGCTTCCATATCAGCCCACACCTCGTCACAGATAGAGCTGTCAAATTCTATCTTCTTATCGTCAGAAGCGTAGTCAAAAATCTTGTTTCTAACCTCGCCAAGCGCCGCCAGATAGCCCGAATAGCGGTAATCTGCATTGTCCGATCTGTCACACGCCATAAAGGCGATAAAGTTCGCCTCGTCCTCCTGAATGTAGCCTTTCGTATGAGCAAGCTCATGACAAATGGTGTCAGGAAGCTTCGCCTTATACATATCCTGATTGTAGTTAGCCTCCATAGAGAACGGGAAATATATACCCATAAGGTCCATTTGGCTCATAAAGAACGAGCATTTTATAGCTTTCGGAGTGACATAAAATCCCCCGAGGTTTTTAAATTCGCTTCCAAGCCCACGCATGGCCTCCTGAGCCGTCTTGTCAAGGTCAGCGGTCAACACGAATTTTCCCTCGCTGTCACGCTCCACCTCTTTGCTAAGCGCATTTATCTCCGTAACAAGCTTGTTGCCAAGTGCTTCAAGCTCCGTCCTGGTGTGCTGTTCAGTGGGTATGCTGTTAAGTTCTGCAAAGCTTGAACAATGATAAATAACAAAGCAGTTAAAAGTCTGCACCGTCACCACAAATGTGACTATCCACATATAAACAAGCCCGAAAATTTTCGCAGTTTTCTTTCTCTTGCCTTTTCTGACTATCACAAGCACCAGCATAGCCACCAGCGAAAGCGGAATTCCAAAAACCGCCACCGCAATAAGCAGTTCCCCGAAGGAAAACGGCAACAGCGAAGTGAGCCTGCCATATGTATTTTCCCAAATTGGAAAAACGTGAGCCGTATACCAGTCGCAGAACGCCGTACTTTTCCAGGCGATCACGTTCAGCACCACACTGACTGCCACAAGGCAAACGCAGGCAATGACCTGCCAGGAGAGATGTTTTTTCTTGCCGTTCTCAGGCATTTTCACACTTTCTGCACTCTTTTTCACCGCTGTATCTGTCACTGCCGCTCACCTCGGTTCATGTATTTTACTCTGCTATCTCAACACGCCTGTTTACCCGACTTATTATCTGCTTACCTACAAATTATCTTATCGCACAAATCGTGTAGGGGCGAACAGCGTTCGCTCGTCTTGGTCGCCTACATAGTTTGTATAAATTCAAACCTCGTCGCTCCCAAAAACGGGACGTCGAGGGCGCCGTCCCCTACATTTGCCACGCCGCAAAATCGCTCCGCTCGGTATTTACTCTATCAAAGTGACTTGTTCGGTCGGCTATGCCAATTCCTCACTCCTCACTTAAACGGCTTAGAACAATCCGTAGATATTGCCCTCATTATCGCAATCAATATTATAAGCCGCAGGCTTCTTAGGCAGACCAGGCATTGTCATAATATCGCCCGTATAAGCTACCACAAATCCTGCACCGGCTGAAAGCCTTACATCTCTTACTGTTATCTCATAATTCTCAGGCTTGCCAAGCTTTGTCGGGTCGTCAGACAGTGAATACTGCGTCTTAGCCACGCAAACAGGGATATCCCCGAATCCAAGGTCAGTGATTTCCTTTATTGCCTTTTCAGCCTGCTTTGTATAGATCACGCCGTTTGCACGGTATATCTCCTTCGCAAGTATATCAAGCTTCTCCTTGATAGGGAGCTTCTCGTCATAAAGTGGCTTGAACTCAGACGGCTTTGTTTCGATAGTCTTGCAAACCTTTTCCGCAAGGTCGATACCGCCCTCAGAACCTTTTGCAAAAATCTCAGCAAGAGAGAACTCAACGCCCATTTCACCGCAAACTTTCTCGATAACAGCCAGCTCAGCCTCAGTATCAGTATGGAATCTATTTATAGCCACCACTACAGGCACACCGAACTTGTGCATATTCTCAATATGAGTTTTCAGGTTTACGATACCCTTTTCGAGAGCCTCAACATTTTCGTTAGTAAGCTCAGTTTTCGGAACACCGCCATTGTATTTCAATGCCCTTACAGTAGCCACCAGAACTACGCAACTTGGTTTAAGACCAGCGTATCTGCACTTGATATCAAAGAATTTCTCAGCGCCAAGGTCAGAGCCGAAGCCAGCCTCAGTGATAGTGTAGTCAGCAAGCTTCAAAGCAAGCTTTGTGGCTCTTACTGAGTTACAGCCGTGAGCGATATTAGCGAATGGACCGCCATGGATAAGAGCAGGATTGTTCTCAAGCGTCTGAACAAGGTTAGGCTTCAAAGCGTCTTTCAGCAAAGCAGTCATAGCACCGCAACCGCCTATATCCTTAGCATAAACAGGCTTTCCGTCAGTTGTGTAAGCAACGAGTATCTTCTCAATTCTAGCCTTAAGGTCAGCCAGATCAGAAGCGAGGCAAAGAATAGCCATTATCTCAGAAGCGACAGTTATCTGGAAAGAATCCTCTCTAGGAATACCATTCACCTTTGAGCCAAGACCGATAACAATATCTCTCAGCGCTCTGTCATTCATGTCAAGGCAGCGCTTGAAAAGTATCCTTCTCTGGTCAATGTGAAGCTCATTTCCCTGCTGCATATGGTTGTCGATAAGGGCGCAGAGCAGGTTGTTAGCCGCAGTTATAGCGTGCATATCTCCTGTGAAGTGCAAATTAATGTCTTCCATAGGAACGACCTGAGCGTATCCACCGCCAGCCGCACCGCCCTTGATACCAAAAACAGGACCAAGTGAAGGCTCTCTCAGAGCGAGTATAGCTTTCTTGCCTATCTTGTTCATAGACTCAGCCAATCCAACGGAAATAGTGGTCTTGCCCTCTCCTGCAGGTGTAGGGTTTATAGCGGTAACAAGAATAAGCTTACCATCTGGATCATTTTTAGTTTTAGCATAAAGCGACTCAGAAAGCTTAGCCTTGTAGTGACCATAAGGCTCATATTCATCTTCTGAGATGCCGAGCTTAGCAGCGACCTCCCCAATTTTGAGCATTTTCGCCTGCTTTGCGATTTCGATATCTGACAGCATTTAGATCAAGTCCTTTCGGAAAAATTTTTAGTATATCGGTAAAGACCCATATAAAATATCATACGCTATGTATTATATCACATATCCGTGATGATTTCAATATTTCATATGTAAACAAACTATATAAACCGACACATTTCCGAACATCGCCCCACAAAAAAGAGCCGCCCCGCATTCCGCAGGACGGCTCAAAATAACTATAAGAATTATTTCTGAATATCGTTATCGTTAAATGGATCTCCACATTCCGGGCAGAACTTAGGAGGATTTTTCGGATCTTCAGGCTCCCAGCCGCACTTGTCACACTTGTAAAGCGGCTCTGATGCAGGCTTTGGCTTTCCGCACTCAGCGCAGAACTTGCCCTTGTTCACTGCTCCGCATGAGCAAGTCCAGCCTACTGGCTGCTCTGGCTTTGGTGAACCGCAGTTTGCACAGAACTTTCCTGTGTTCTCTGTGCCGCATGAACACTTCCAGCTGTCTGCTGCCGGCTTTGGCTCAGGCTTAGGCTGTCCGCAGTTAGCACAGAATTTTCCTGTGTTTGTTGTTCCGCAAGCACAAGTCCAGCCGTTCTCAGGTGCAGCCTGTGTTGGTGCAGCTGCTGGAGCTGCCTGCTGTGGAGCTGCCTGTGCAGCCTGCTGATTCATCATGTTCTGCTGCATCTGCTGCTGATACATTGTTGCGTCCATTGGCTGACCCATCATGCCGCCTGCCATGCCCATGCCCATAAAGCCTGCCATAACACCGTTTGCGTTGCTTGCCGCTGCCTCTCTTGCCTTGTTGATAGACATTCTGTCCATAGCATAGAGCATTGAAGGATCACTTCCAACAGTTTTTGCCTCCTGGAATTTTGCGATTCTCTGCTTTGACTCTTCGTCCACGTTCAGCTCAATAGCAAGGCTTGTTATCTTAACACCCTTTGTAGCCCACTTTTCTTCAAGCTCTGCATTCATTGCTTCAGCAAGCTCATCAGGATAAAGACCAAGCTGATCGTATGGTATTTTCTGAGCGGATATCCTTGTAAGAGCCTTCTGGAACTTAGGTGTCATGTCAGCCTTAAGCTGGCCGAGAACTGCCACACCGTCAGGGCTGTCAACAGTAAGTACCTTATTTACGTTCTGAACAACGTTCTCATAGAAGTTCATAGGGTTTACGATCTGAAGTTCATACTGACCATGACCCTGTGCGTTAAGAGTGAGGTTCATCTCGCCATCTCTGAAAGGTATCTTGCCGAAACCGATCTTGTTTCCAGGCAGAGGTCTGAGGTTTATGTAGATAAGACGCATGGTGTTCATAGCCTGACCACCTGCTGTAAATCTTCTGCCTATCTCCTTGATAGAAGCGCCAAGATCACCCCAGCCGCCGCCAAGAAGTGACGGAGATACAGTTGAATCATACTTATACTGACCTGCTGTTTCCTGTGTACCGATAACAAAATCGTGTACTCTGCCGTTCTCGATAAGCAAAGCCGCCTGATTTACCGCAACGTCAAAGCGTGAACCGTTTGAGATAACGCCCTCTGTGCCGTTGTTCACAGTCTTTCCTCTCTTAACAAGAGTAGCCGGCTGGCAGAGTATCTTAGTTGACATATCCTCACATCTGAAGTACTCTACTACCTGATCGGCAAATGTTGAGCCGACTGCTGATGTAAACATCTTAATAAGTCCCATAGTTAAATTCCTTTCGTTGTCTGTATTATTTCACCCCAAGGGGTTTTAAACTTATCTATCTCAGCATGGATATCCTGCTGACTTTCCATGTGCGCTCTACAGAGCTGTGTATCTCAGAACCGCAGTAAGGACAAACTGAGCCTGCGGTGTCCACAGGTGCTCCGCAGAACTGACATATAAGGCTGGCGTTTTCGCCCTCTATCCCCATTGAAAGATAGTATGAATAATCCGCCTCATAAATGTGCTGTGCCTTTATCCCGTTGAGCTTGTATTCAAGAGATACCTGAAACTTTGCCGTTGCAGCGTCATGATCTCTATGATAAGACGCCACCTGCGACTTGTGGATATGTATATCGTCATAATGCTTTGGCGTAACCGTTGACAAGTTGTCTTTTGCCATCGTGGCTGCTCTCTGCTTGAACGCTTCGGTACAGTATTCAAGCTGATTCTCGCTTGCTTCCCCGTTTATAACAAGAAAATATTTCATCACAGTGTTTTCCACTATGCTCCTTGCTATATTTTCATCATAGTCAGGAAAATCTCTCTTTATGTTGTTCACCACATTAGGATCAACATAAGTAAACTGCATGGCGTTGTTCTGTCTTTCCTCAGTTGCGTCATTTATGGTCCTTAGCAGGTCGTTGGCACGGCTCAGTTGTCTGCCAATGGCGTTCGATACCGCTTTTTTCACAGAATATATCACCGCTATACCACCGCCTATAGCGACCACTATAACTATTATTTTTATTATAAGCGCCGTTGATATTTCAGGCATTTAGCTGATACCCCCTACTAGAATATTCCCATTATCTGAAGTATAGCTCCGATAATATATCCGCCCACGCCACCAAGAAGCGAGTAAGCCACAAGCTTTCCCTTGCTTATAGGCAGGTTTCCGATAAATTTACCTGTCTGACCATTCATTGCAAAGAAATAAGGCTTATCCTGATAGGTTGTATACAAAAGCCATGTTGGAAGCATAGCGTATTTAACGTCCTTTATCTCGGTGTGCTTTTCATATGACTGAACGTTTACGCTGTTGTAGTTACAAGTATTTCTAAGTTCGTCACGAGTTGTGTTCTCGATACGTTCTTTAGCCCTAGGCAGGCACTTATCCTTATCCTCGTCATATCTCTCTGCAAGATATCCCGAAAGATAACCTGGGTTGAACGCTGTCATTTCCGAGTAATCAAAAGGCTCGATAGAGTCCATAGCGTCATCGTCAGTCTTTGAAGAAGCGTCCACAGGAACAGCTTTGAAATCGAGGGTTCCGTTTCTGTAAACTGAATAATACTTTTTCTCTGTGTATCTGTAATTTTCCGAAGTCCATGTTCTTGTGTTTATACCCTCCGCAGTAATAGAGCCTTCGCAGTTTCCTGAATAGAGCCAAAACGGGATATAAACGCCCTGCATCTTGTCCACTACCCTATCGCAGTTGAAATCTTTCGGTGTAAGAGGCTTCTTGCTGAATTTTTGGAAAGCGTCCATTACCTGATTTTTCGGCACTTTAAAAGGTATAACATAGTCTGGGGAAAAGTTGTCGATTATCTGCTCTCCCATTATTACCGCATTTCCGCAGTAAACGCAAACTGTTGCTGCAGTTGAGCGGTCGGTGATTATCTCCGCTCCGCAGTGTGAGCAGGTGTATTTAACAAGGTCGCTTCCTACTGTGCCATCATTAGAAGTCTTATATTCGTCCTTATCGACCTCTTCATGCTTTTCAACGTTATCCTTGTTCAGCTCTTCAGCCTTTTTAGCGTCGCCGCCAGCCTCTTCAAGGTCTTTCAAAGTAAACTGTCCGTCGCAGTATTCACATGCCCAGCAGTTTTTGTCAGCACTCCAGAAAAGCTCCGCTCCGCAGTTAGGGCATTTATAAGAAATATTAACAGCCATTTTCCGTACCCCCTATCAATCGTCTTTTATCTTAGTCTTATCAGTGGTGGTACGCAGATAGGTGTCGTTACGCCCAGTGAGTTTAAGATTACTCTTTATGTATTTATCCGCCTTGGAAGCTTTCTGTTTTGTGCGGCTCATTGAAACAAGCACAAAGCCTGTTATAAGTCCTCCCGGTATAGCAAAGCACATATTTGTTCCCACGCTCACACTGCTGTCGGCATATGCCATGACAGGGGTGAAAAACAAATTGCAGGAAATAAGCGCAAAGCCTAATGTGCGGTATAACTTTTTCAACATTTTTTCTCCTCCCAACTCCATATTTTACAGCCTTATGCCATAAAAGTAAAATATGTTCACATATATTTATGATAACAGAAAACGCTTTTCGTGTCAAGAAATATGTCATACAACGTTCAAAAAAAATTCTTTTTTGTCCATTTAAACATATTTTTATACCTTTCATTGGTGTTTTTAACGATTGACAGCCGTTCTGTCAGGAATCAGCGTTATTCAGCGGTTTTCTGCTCGTCAAGGTCAAGAGATATCAGAGGGTTTGCGTCATTGGCCACCTTAGGCAGAACGCCGTCCCACTTATCGATGGTCTGATACTTTATAAGCTCGTTTGAAAGAGATTCAGAGATAGTCTTGTTGGCTTCTGCCTGAGCTTCAGCCTTGGTCTTTATGGAAGTTGCCTCAGCATCTGCGGCAATAACCTTTTTCTTAGCCTCCGCCTCAGCTACAACTATAGCCTGCTCCTGCTCGGTCTTTGTTTTCAAAAGATTCTGCTCTGCTACCTGCTTTGCCTCTATGGCTTCATTAAATTCAGATGAGAAATCAAAATTCACAATGTTGAATTTCTCTATCTCGATACCGTATTCGTCCACCTTTGAAACGAGCTGTGCCTTTATTTCCTCGCCCACCTGCGCTCTGTCAGTGATAAGCTGTTCAGCCGTATATTTTGCACATACCGACTTCATACATTCCTGCACTGTTGGCATAAGGATAACGTTCTCGTAATCTGAGCCGATATTCTTGAAAATGCTTGCAGAAGAAGCCGACTTTATTCGGAAGTTCACCGCTATGGTAGAGTTCACAGTCTGCAAGTCCTTTGAAACTGCGTCAGCGTCAGCCTGATAAACTTGTATCTTGTTTGACACTGTTGTTACACGCTGTGCAAAAGGCACTTTCAGATGCAATCCTTCGTTGAGTGCAGTGTCTGATACCTTGCCGAAGGTCGTCACAACGCCCGTACAGCCTGCCGGAACTATGGACACGGAAGATACGACCACTATTATAGCCGCAACTGCTGCCGCACAAATGCCAACGATCTTTCCTGTTTTTCTTGTTGAAATGTCAATGACCTTTTCTTTGCTCATGATTTTTTCCTTTCGTATAAAACAAAGTCTTTCGACTTGCCGTTTAACCAAAGGCTTTCTGTCCTTTGGTTTAATATGATTATATCATAAGCCTTACAAATTAGCAAAGTCCGACAAAGTTCGGGGAAGTCAGCGGAAGTCAGCAGTGAACAGATTTTTTGATTTAACTCGCTGTATCTCTTGCAATCTTACCTATTCTCGTTCGTTCAAATCCGCTCGTTATTTATGGGCGAAAAAATTCGGCACAGGTCTATAGCCATATTTCAATATATGTAAAAGCTAATATGTTTATATCATTGCCTGCAAAAAAGGCATAAAAAAATCGGACTCATTTTACTGCGTCCGAATTTTTTATCAATGTATTGATGAAAGAGCAGGCAACCCAAGGTCGCCCCTACAGATAGGTTTGTTAGCTCTTTTTCTTTGCACTGGATTTTACCGCTGTGAAACTCCACACAAGTCCAGCAGCGATCCAGAAGTATGGTGATGAGGTAACAGAACTTATGTTGAAAAACGCCTGTATCAGATAGCAAAGAACTGCCGCAGATACTGCACAGCCTGTCCAGCCGTTTTTGTCTTTCATAAAGCCTGCTACGAGCTTGCACATTTTTACTATAGTCATAATAAGGAATACTATTGTAAGTGCGAAAATGATAAGTCCTCTTGACTGCAAAAGGTCGATATACTCATTATAAGAGCGGTCTATTATAGCACCCGACTCGAATATCGTTCCCCAGTTGTCTGGACCGGTTCCCCAGATAAGGTTTTGCTCGGCAGTATACATTCCGTCGTCCCACAGATAAGGATATATCCACTGTTCGGTATCATCGCCTCTGCCTGTGCCTGTGATAGAAAGTCTGTCGAAGCTGTCATGGAAGATTATTTTCTCGTCCATAAGTCTGAACTCGTTTGAGGCGAAAAGTGCTGTGAAAATTCCTCCTGCGACTATAAAAGCCACAAGGCAGGCTATAAAAGGCTTCTTATTCTTTGCAAAGCCCGACTTTACCGCGGCAATAATAAGAGATATAACATAAACCGCACCAAGTCCCAAGATAGCAGGGACAACGCAGGCGAGGATATCAGCCGCTGTCATAAGGGCAAGGGAGATAGCATAGAATATCTTTCTTGCCTTTTTATCATCATAGAGCATACCATTAAGTGCAAAGGCAGATATCACTGTAAGCACTGCCGCCAATGCAAAAGGAGTACACAAAAAGCCTGTTGCGATATATTCCTTTGTATAGGTCATACCGCCTGATGAGAAGCCCGAGAATATCTCTTTGAAATAGTTTGGAACTATTTTTGCGGTAGCAGGTATAGCCTGCAAAATTCCCACGATAGCTTCAAATGCGCCTATTCCTACGATAAAGTCTGAAAGCTTTATCCTGCGGTCGTCAGCCGTAACTGTCATTCCTGCGGCAAAAAGTCCCCAATAGCCAAGTATGGTGAGCATACCCTCGGAGCGGTCGAGATAGCCATAAAAAGATGTGAAGATATCCGCTGAAAGCAAGCAAGATACCACCGACAGAAGCACCACCGCAAGTGGTACGATAAGGCTCTTGTTGTCTTTAAGCTCCACCTGCTTTTTCATGTTGGCAATAAGGAAAATGATAAATCCCACAAAGCCGACCGCAAGCACAGCGGCAGATATAAAGAATATAAATTTTTCGTTTAGATAAAGAGTACGGTTGACGCTTTCGTCCATACCGTATTTGATATTCTGTGTGAAATAATACGGAATTGTGATAACGCACAGAACAAGCACAGCAATAATGCTGTAAACTCCGCACAGCTTTTGTGCAGACTCGGCAGACATATTCAGAATAAAATCCGACTTTTCCGAACTGCCGAAAAGGTGCTTTTTACCTTGATTGGTAGTGACCTCTTTTTTCTCTTTTGCTTTTGACATAAAAAAAATCCCCCAAAAAGCATAGATATTTTATTATTTTATGATTGAAAATTAAAAATCAATCGCCGCAGGCGATACCTTAATTCCTCATTCCTCACTCCTAATTCCTCATTAAAAACAGAGCGGGAAATAAAAAAGCAGGCAAACCCTAAAGTCTGCCCGCTGTTTACACAATTTACTTTGCGTATTCGATAGCTCTGCTCTCACGGATAAGATTGACCTTGATCTGTCCCGGATAATCCATTTCAGTTTCGATCCTCTTAGCAATCTCACGAGCAACGAGCACCATTTTTTCATCGTTGATCTTCTCAGGCTGTACCATGATACGAACCTCACGGCCTGCCTGTATAGCAAAGGATTTCTCAACGCCCTCGTAGGACGTGCAGATCTCCTCAAGCTTCTGGAGCCTCTTGATATAGTTCTCATAGTTCTCGCTTCTTGCTCCCGGTCTAGCGGCGCTTATTGCGTCTGCCGCCTGAACAAGTGCCGCAACAACAGTTCTTGTTTCAACGTCGCCATGGTGAGCCTCGATAGCATGAATAACTTCAGGGCTTTCCTTGTACTTCTTACATACGTCAACACCTATCTGAACGTGCGAGCCTTCTATCTCATAGCTGAGAGCCTTTCCTATATCGTGGAGCAGTCCTGCTCTTCTTGCCAGATTTGCGTCAACGCCAAGCTCTGACGCCATCATTCCTGCAAGGTGAGCGACTTCAATAGAGTGGTTAAGCACGTTCTGTCTATAGCTCGTTCTATAGCGCAGACGACCAAGAAGCTTAACAAGCTCGTGGTTCACGCCGTGAACATTGGTTTCGAGAATAGCTCTCTCACCCTCCTGCTTGATCTTCAGCTCGACTTCACGCTTAGCCTTTTCTACCATTTCCTCAATGCGTGTAGGGTGTATACGTCCGTCCTGGATAAGCTTTTCAAGTGCGATCCTTGCGACCTCTCTTCTCACCTGATCAAAGCACGAGATGGTGATAGCCTCAGGAGTATCGTCAATGATAAGATCAACGCCTGTGAGAGTTTCGATAGTTCTGATATTTCTTCCCTCACGTCCGATTATCCTGCCCTTCATCTCATCATTAGGCAATGCAACGACTGACACTGCTGATTCAGACACCTGATCGGCAGCACACCTTGAGATAGCAAGCGAGATATACTGTCTGGCCTTAGCCTCACAGTCATCCTTCACCTGATTTTCAAAGTTTGTGACCCTCACAGCCTTTTCATGCACCAGATCCTCGTCCAGCTTTGAAAGCAGATAATCCTTAGCCTGATCAACAGTGAACTGAGATATCTTTTCAAGCATATCGAGCTGTGACTTCTTGATCCTGTCAGCCTCAGCCACCTTTTCGTCAGCATTTTTCAGCTTGTTCTGGAGAGTTTCTTCCTTTTTCTCCAAATTATCGAGCTTTCTGTCGATAGACTCCTCTTTCTGCTGAACACGTCTTTCCTGTCTGGAAACTTCGATCCTTCTCTCTTTAAGCTCTTTTTCCGTTTCCTGGCGTGACTTGTGGATCTCGTCTTTCGCCTCGATCAATGCCTCTTTTTTCAGAGTTTCAGCGTTTTTCTTTGCGTCGTCAACGATACGCTCCGCTTCCTTTTCGGCAGAGCCTACAGCAGCTTCGGCTGTCTTTTTGCGATAGCTTATACCCTGTTTGAAGCAGATAAATCCGCTCACACCGGCACCAAGAACAAGAGCAACTACACATAGTAGAATAGCAATACCTGGTTCCATGTATAGCTTTCCTCCTTCTTAGAAAGTATGGATATCCATATTTTGTGCGTAAAAAACGCATGAAAAAAGATATCCACCTGATATTAAATTGTAAAGATACAAAATTGCAAAATTTATTTTATAAAAAACATCAGAATAATACAAAAAACTATACTTCATCTTTCAGTTATATAAAAATTATAATGCATAATATTATTGTATAATAAAACTTCTCTGTTGTCAAGAATTTTTTTAGTTAAATCCACAAAATTATATATTTTCTAACAAACCCCTTGACAAGCGGGTGAAGAGGTGTTAAAATGTTAGTCGAAGCAAAAGATAAAGTCTTTTGCAGTTATACTTGAAAGCTTTGACGGGGAAGCCCCTCGGCGAAAGGTCTTTTCAGAGAGCGCCGCACGTTTTTATACGAGCTGTGAGCGGTGCAGGACTATGCAGAGTGAGGATACCGCCCCTGAGTGCGTTTAATACACGCCGCAGGCTCAGCGTTAAAGGAGCAACTAATGAGTTGTGCAGGAAACTGCGCATGAAGTTGGGTGGAACCACGATATCATCGTCCCATAGGATATTTGTGTCCTATGGGACTTTTTTGTTATGTAAGAGGGTGATGATACTATGAAAGACAGGAAAGCCATGAAAACAAGGCGTATCCTTGCGATCATTTGCTATACCATTGGGTTTTGCGCTTATGGTGCAGCGGGATATGTTTGCTGGTTATCATGGAGCGGGACTATATCCGACAAGCAAGGGTTTCTCACCTTTCTGCCCATATGGATAGTATCATACTGGTTCAACACATTTTTCTCTCAGCTTGTTTGCAGGGTGAAAAAAGACGGCTCCAGACAATGGGCTATCAAAAAAAGGGCAAGGCACGTTTTGAGCGACATTTCAACGGTGCTGAGCGTAGTGCTTCTTTGCTTCTGGATATATGTGTATGTTTCGCAGTATACAGAACTGCTGAACTTCAAATAATATGCCTGTAGGGGTGACCTGAGGTCGCCCGAATTATAAAAGACCATACGCAAGAAAACGCAGGGTGATATGCGGGCGAACGCTGTTCGCCCCTACAATGGACGAATTTCAAATAAAAAAGACGTGTAATTTACACGTTATAATAAAGAATTACAATATTATATAAATCGGAGGAATCAAAAATGATCAAGCTGAAATTAAAAGACGGCTCTGTCCGTGAGATCGAAACGGCAATGCCTGCAAGCGAGATAATCAAGGATATCGGCATGGGACTTTACAAGGCTGCCTGCTGCGTAAAGCTGGACGGCGAAGTTTTCGACATGAGAACTGTCGTTGACCATGACTGCCATTTTGAGGTCATGACTTTTGACTCAAAGGCTGGTAAGGAAACTTTCTGGCACACAGCTTCTCACCTTATGGCACAGGCTGTAAAAAATCTTTATCCTGAGGCAAAGCTTGCAAGAGGCCCTGCTACAGACACAGGCTTCTACTATGATTTTGAGGTAGAAAAGCCTTTTACGCCTGCTGACCTTGAAAAGATACAGGCTGAAATGAAGAAGCTTGCGAAAGAGGGCTATGCTTTGGAGCGTTTCGAGCTTTCTGCTGACGAGGCTATAAAGCTCATGGAGGAAAGACACGAAGATTACAAGGTAGAGCTTATCCACAAGCATGACGATAAGGGCGAAAAGCTTTCATTCTACAAGCAGGGTGATTTTGTTGACCTTTGCGCAGGTCCGCACATAATGAGCGTTGCACCTATCAAGGCTGTTAAGCTTCTTTCATGCACAGGTGCATACTGGGGCAAGGCAGAGGACGGCAAGCAGCTCTCAAGAATTTACGGAACTGCATTCCCTAAGGCTTCAATGCTCGATGAGTTCCTTAAACAGCAGGAGGAAGCTAAGCTTCGTGACCACAACAAGATAGGCAGAGAGCTTGAATATTTCACAACTGTTGATTGTATCGGTCAGGGACTTCCTGTTATGCTTCCAAAGGGCGCAAGAGTTATCCAGCTTCTTCAGCGTTGGGTAGAAGATGTGGAGCAGGCAAAGGGCTGTCTGCTTACAAAGACTCCGCTTTTCGCAAAGAGAGATCTTTATAAGATATCAGGTCACTGGGATCACTATCTTGACGGAATGTTCATTCTTGGCGACCCATATGACGAGGAAAAAGAGTGCTTTGCACTTCGTCCGATGACTTGTCCGTTCCAGTATCAGGTATTTCTTAACAGACAACGTTCATACAGAGAGCTTCCAATGAGATTGACAGAGACTTCTACGCTGTTTAGAAACGAGGACAGCGGTGAGATGCACGGTCTTATAAGAGTAAGACAGTTCACTATCTCTGAGGGTCACTACATTCTCAGACCTGACCAGCTGGAAGAAGAGTTCAAGGGCTGTTTGGAGCTTGCTAAGTATTTCCTTGACACTGTTGGTCTGCTTGATGACTGCACATTCAGATTCTCACAATGGGATCCTGCTAACCCTAAGAACAAGTACGAGGGTACGGCTGAGCAGTGGGAGCACGCACAGGCTGCAATGAAGACTATTCTTGACGACCTTGGCGTTGATTACGATATCGGTATCGATGAGGCTGCGTTCTATGGTCCAAAGCTCGACATTCAGTACAAGAACGTTTACGGCAAGGAAGACACGCTTGTTACTATCCAGATAGATATGCTTTTGGCTGAAAGATTTGGTATGTACTATGTTGACAAGGACGGTCAGAAGAAGCTTCCTTACATCATTCACAGAACTTCACTTGGCTGCTTTGAAAGAACACTTGCTTATATGCTTGAGCATTTCAACGGCGTTCTTCCTCTGTGGCTCGCTCCTGAGCAGGTAAGACTTCTTCCTATCAAGGAGGGTCATGCTGAATACGCTCAGAAGATAGCCGACAGAATGACGGCTATGGGCATGAGAGTTACTGTTGACAACAGAGATGAGAACATTGGTACTAAGATCAAGGCTGCAAGACTTGAGAGGATACCTTATATGCTCATCATTGGCGACAACGAAGTAAACAGCAACACTGTTACTGTTCGTTCGAGAAAAGAGGGCGAGCTTCCTGCAATGCCTGTTGACGAGCTTATCGCTAAGCTTGGTGAGGAGATAAATACTAAGGCTAAGTAATTGGTAGCAAAACATCGAAATGTGCGTAAAAACGGCGTTTGTGGCAACAGACGGGACGTCGAGGGCGCCGTCCCCTACAAATTAATGTATGGGCGAAAACTGTTGTGAGCCTTGCCAAACAACAATTTTCGTTCGCCCGTTGGCTTTTGCTGTCAATGTGTTTTATACAGACGTTTTATGCGATACCGCACAGGGGGAGTTTCTCTTGTGCGGCATTGCCGTTTATAAAATATGGGGCGGACAGGATAAAATCCGCTTCGGGAAAGAGGTAATAGATGAAATCAGATATGATCTGGACGCTTGTGGCATTTGCATTCTATTTGGCAGGAATGCTTCTCATAGGTGCTGCATATATGAAGAAAACAAAAAGCTCCGAGGACTTTTTCCTTGGCGGCAGAGGACTTAACGGCTGGGTAGCGGCACTTTCTGCTCAGGCTTCTGATATGTCAGGCTGGATGCTCATGGGACTGCCTGGCGCTGTTTACGCATTCGGAACGGGGCAGATATGGATAGCTGTAGGTCTGCTTATCGGCACTATACTTAACTGGGCGATAGTTTCGGGCAGACTGAGAAGATACACTATAAGAGCGAACAACTCCTTGACGCTTCCTAAGTATCTTGAAAACAGATTTGAGGACAAGCACAAGATAATGCTTTTGGTATCGTCGGTGGCAATCGTCATATTCTTCCTTGTTTACACAGCGTCTGCTCTTTCGGCAGGTGGAAAGCTTTTCAACTCTATATTCGGTATCGACTACAAGATATGTCTTACTATCGGTGCGGTAGTAATTTTGGGATACACTTTCATGGGTGGATTTATGGCAGTATGTGTAACGGACTTTGTTCAGGGTCTGCTCATGCTGGCAGGAGTTGTGACTATACCTATCATCGCATTTTTCCTTGTTGGAGCAGGAAACGTTATGGACAACATCACTGCAAGCGGTGTTGAGGCACATCACTATCTTAACATATTCAATGATGAAAAGGGTCAGACCCTTTCAGCCATCGACATAATCTCTAAGCTCGGCTGGGCACTTGGTTATTTCGGTATGCCGCACATTCTGGTAAGATTTATGGCTATAAGCTCTGAAAAAGAGGTAAAAAAGTCAAGAGTTATCGGCTGCGTATGGTGTGCAATATCCCTTTGCTTCGCTTGCTTTATCGCTATCGTGGGCAGGGCTTATCTTGTACCTGTGCTTGAAAACAGCAAGTCGGAGAACGTTTTTATCGAGATGATACAGAAAGTTTTCAATTCTGATATCGGTCTGCCATTCGTCGGCGGAATTTTCCTTTGCGGAATACTGGCTGCCATAATGTCAACAGCTGATTCGCAGCTGCTTGTAACTGCCTCATCGGTATCGGAGGATATTTACCACTCATGTATTGCACCTAAGGCAGAGAGCAAGAAGGTACTGCTTGTGAGCAGGATAACAGTTCTTGCTGTAGCGGTAGTGGCATACATAATAGCACTTGACCCTAAAAGCAGTATAATGGGTCTTGTTTCAAACGCATGGGCAGGTCTTGGAGCTTCGTTTGGTCCGATAATACTTATGTCCCTTTATTGGAGGAGAACAAACCTCGCAGGTGCGGCGGCAGGCGTTGCCAGCGGTGCGTTATCGGTAATAATCTGGGACTACATTCCGCTTATAAACGGACAGACTTTAGGTGACAAGACCGGGCTTTACTCATTGGTAGTTGGATTTGCAGTAAGTCTTATACTTATCATTATTGTGAGCCTTTGCACAAAGAAGCCGTCCGAGGAAATGCTGAAGGCATTTGATGATGTCAAGAACGGTGTGAACTGCGGTTGTGATGAAAAAGCATAACAAAGTAAAAGGTCCATGGGTACGCCCATGGACCTTTTGTATTTTATCTTTTAGCTATCATACTTTTCCTTATTTTCGCATCTGAATTCCGTAAACACCGCTTTATTGCCTTTATCCTCATATTTCTGAGCGTAAAGACCAATAACAACTCCCGTGAAATTACCTGCAAGCTCAGTAGACAAAAACTTCGTTTGAGCTCCGCCCAAGTCTATATCTCCCGAAAGCGTTTTCGCCGAGAAATTGTATGTAAAGTTGGAAGCATTACAGCAAAGCACAGCCGAGCTTTCTCCCTGTGGCAATGCTATGACATGATCCTCATGGCGAATATCGCCTATGCAAAGTCTTCGGAATAGCTCGACGCCTTTATCTGTGCGTCTTAACGCTATCTCATAATGCTGATCTGGGGTCATGTAGAACACCAATCCTGCTTCGCCCTCTGTTATCTCGACTTTGCACTCCACGTATAAATTCATTTCTTTCTGTCTTATGCAGATAAAAGCAGGCGAGCCGTCTGCCTCAAAGATCGTATGCTCGTTTGGCGTAAGCTCAAAGCGTTTTTTATCGAGCTTATAAAGGTTCATATCGGGGTTTTGCATAAAGCACCACTCACGTCCGACTTTGGTATTCTCGAAAGTGTATTCTTTCCAAAACTCCTGCCTGATATCCCCGAGTCTGTCGGTTTCAACTTCCTTGCGAGTTGTGCCATTATCTCCCATTGTGAACCAGCCGTTCTCGTCGAAAGTCACTGGTACGAGATAGACTTCTCTGCCTGTAATGTGGTGCATCACCCACATATTTATCATTCTGAACGCAAGGTGGACGCACCAGAAGTTGCCGTTTTCGTCCTCCACAAGGTCACCATGACCGCACCCTTGTATCTCGTATCCACCAAGATTTCTGTTTGTTAGAACTGGGTTGTGAGGATAATTCTCAAAAGGGCCGTAAGGGGTCTTGCCTTTGGCGTAGACTATCATATGACCGTATTCCGTACCGCCCTCAGCCGCCATAAGATAGTATTCGCCCTTTATTTTGTAGAGGTGCGGGCTTTCAAGGAAACGTCCGCCTGCACCTGTCCATATGGTCTTGCTTGGCGTGAGCTTTTTGCCTGTTTCGATATCTATTTCGCACTGTGTAACGCCATGGTTGCCCTCATCGTCTTCACCATTGGACATAAAGTAGGCTTTGCCGTTCTCAAAATACAGTGACGGGTCGATACCGCCCTGCTGAACATAAACAGGCTCAGACCATTCACCGTGGATATCGTCAGTATAGACATAGAAGTTTCCGCCATTTGTGACGTTAGTCGTTACCATGTAAAATCTGCCGTTATTGTATCTAATAGTTGGGGCATAGATGCCGCCCCAAGAGCCTGCGCCCTCCAATGGGAGCTGACTTTTTCTTGTGAGAACATGACCTATCTGCTTCCAGTTCACAAGGTCGTCGCTTTCATATAGAGGAACGCCCGGAAAAAACTGAAAAGAGCTGCAAACAAGATAATATTTGCCCTCAGCCTTACAGATGCTAGGGTCAGGATAAAAACCTGATATGACTGGATTTATGTACTTCATATTGTGACCTCCGTTTATATTTTACAGACATTATAATCTATTTCAGATGGCTTTTCAATAGCTTCTCGTGCAGTATGAGTGAATTTTTGTGCAAATGAAAAAAACAATTTCCGTTTACGATTTTGGAAGTGGGTAGTGGCGATCAATTGGTACGGATATCTAGGCGGGATAGTAGCTTCGATGGGCAAATGCTGTTCTCTCCTATAGATTTTTTGCGGGGATATATGTTAGGTTAAACGTTTTTGATAGTGTGTTCAGTATAAAAGTTACAAATTGTAATTTTTGCTCCGACATTTGTTCGTATGGCATATATCAGTCTATATTTTGGGGATATATTTGAATATAGAACTTGTGTTCCTTGTGAAAACAAACAAATATTTTAGTCATTTCGGCAAAAAGCGATAAAATCTGTTGCCAAATTGTAACCTTTATGATATCATGAGATTGATATACGAAAACGTATAAGATAATTCTGTCAGTTAGGGGGCGTTTGGAATGGAAAAGGGGCTGAAAAAAGTTTTTTCGGCTATGGGCGCAGTATTTTGTGCTGTTATGATGATCATGCTTTGTCAGGTGACAAATGCGGTGAGCTACAGCGAACAGACCGTCACTGTGGACTATGATTATCAGGTCATAGACTCTTTTGAGGGCGTTGACGCTAAATACGTTCTCGGCTATTCCGACACCGGTTATTACTGCTGTGCAGGATATGTTTCACGTTTTTATGAAGAAAAGTTCGGCGTTACAGTATACAACATAAACATGGTGGACGACAAGCCTAGCGTGTACTGCTACGGCAAAAGGGCGGAGCTTCGTGAAGTGAAAACTCCGCAGGCCGGGGACATAATGCAGGACAAGGATTACTCTCATGTTGCCATTGTAAAGGACTGTCAGGGAACTACAGCCACGCTTATCGAGCAGAACTACAAATGGACTTGGAACGACACTGTTTACACTGTGAAAAACAGAAAGGTACTTACTAACAATCATTATTTCTACAGACTTTACATAAACGGCGTTGCGCAAAGTCTTGACATCGACACGACAAGACCTGTTATCGCAAACGCAGGCTGTGAGAACATCACTGGAAAAGGCTACACTGTTAAGGCGGATATTTCTGACAACAGGGCTGTGGCTTCGGTAAAGGTATCCACTTATTTTGAGGGCAACAAGTCAAAGACTATAAGCCGTGTTTACACATCGGCGGTGAACTCGCTTTCACACTCAGTAAAGGTAACTGACCTTGGGGGCAAGGACGGATATTATATTACAACCATAACGGCTACTGACGAGGCTGGGAACAGCTCTGAGCAGGTCATAAAGACTTATGTTGACACAACTGCGCCGACCATATCGGGGGCAAAGGTGGAGAACATCACAGCAAAGGGCTTTGATGTTTCTTGCAATGTGAGCGACAAGAGCGGAGTTTCAAAGGTGGTCTTCCCTGCTTACCCTACAAAAAATGGTGAAAGCGCAAAGAAATACGCAGGCGGAAAGCTTTCGGGTGGCAAGGCTTCGGCTTATGTTTCTGCTGAGGACTATTCAGTAAAAAGCGGTGAATTTACCGTTAAGATAACGGCTTATGACAAATACGGAAACAGCTCAACAAAAACTATAAAGGCTAGCATAAAGCCTGCGGCTTCGGTAACATTGGATAAGGCTTCACTGACTCTTGACAAGGGCAAAAGCAGTGTTATTTCTGCAAAAATGGGTGGCGGAAGCGGTCTGACGGACTTTGTTTCCTGGAAGTCTTCTAACAGCAAAATTGCTTCTGTGTCAAACGGAAAGGTCACTGCAAAAGGGGTTGGCAGAGCAACTATCACGGCATACACAACAGGAGGAAAAAATGTTAAATGTACCGTCACTGTAAAGGGTAAAATCAGTGACAGCAGTATTTCGGCTATAAAGACGCAAAGCTACACAGGGAAGGCGGTTTCTCCTGCGCCTGCAGTGACATATGGTGGCAAAAAGCTTGTAAAGAACACTGACTACACTGTGAGCTACTCAAAGAACACAGCCATAGGTCAGGCAAGCGTAAAAATAACAGGCAAAGGCTTATACAAAGGCACAAAAACTGTGAACTTCAACATTCGTCCTGCCACAGTGACGAATCTAAAAGTTTCTTCCACCGGTGAAAAGAGCGTTAAGCTTTCTTGGAAAAAGGTTACGGGTGCTGACAGCTACGCTATATACAGATATGACAACACAAGCAAGAAATGGCAGAGGATTAAAACTGTAAAGGCTGTGAGCTTCACTGACAGCGGACTTGCTCGTGCAAAGGGGTACAGCTACAAGGTAAAGGCTGTGAAAAAATCTGGCGGAAAAGAATACATTTCGGCTAGCTACTCAAAGGCTGTAGAGGCTGTCACAAAACCTGCAAAGGCTTCATGCACGGCTAAATCAGCAGGCAGCGGCAGCATTGAGGTATCATGGAAAGCTGTTGGGGGTGCAAGCGGATATGAGATATACTCCTCTTCAAATGGCAGTGATTATGTGAAGTCGGCAAAGGTGGGTGGCTCTCACAAGAGTGCTATCGTATCAGGATTTGAGCCTTACTCACTTAGAATGGTAAAGGTAAGGGCTTACAAAACTGTAAACGGAAAGACTTCTTATGGGGCTTTTTCACAGGCGGTTATGGTTATTGTTAGGTAGGCTGGATACAGAAACATATGATATAAAATAAGCAAGCGATAGGTGATATGCGGACGACCAAAGGTCGCCCCTACGATATATGGCGAAATTACACAAGTTTTTTGCAATCTTACAAATGGTAACGTTCCGAAATCGGGACGTCGAGGGCGCCGTCCCCTACAATGCGTGAACTATCAGTCGCCACTACGATACATGACTGGTACGCTACACAATTGAGGTAAACCAAACGAGCGAACAATGTTCGCCCCTACATTTTTTATTGCTACACAAAAAAAGGACAGCACTTTGAAAAAAAAATGCTGTCCTTTTTCTATATTCATATGGGGTTATCTTTCCATTTTCCAGAACTCTACAGAGTATGGCTTAAGCTCGCTGCCGCCACCAAAATCGTGGATAGTGCCTGTGAGAAGCTCCTCTGCCTGACCGCAGCCTGCGTCAAAGTGAGCTGTGAAAGGCTGATCGTCAGCGTTTATTGCAACAAGGACACGCTCACCCTCGAACTCACGCTCGATTATACACTGCTTATTGGTAAGAACAGGTATTTTGATAGAGCCATAGCAGAGAGCCTTGCTGTTTTTGTGTGCCTCCGCCATTTTTGAAATAAGCTCTGTAAGGTCGTTCCACTCAGGCTTTTCAAAGCTTACACGGAGAGCAGGGTCGCCCTCGCTCTTGTTTGCCTTTGTTCCCCACTCTGAGCCGTAATAAACGCATGGGATACCAGGCATACCAAAGAGCATTCCATAGATAAGTGGCAAATGACGCTCATTTGTGAGCTGGCTTGCTATTCTTGATACGTCATGGTTATCAACAAAGCACAGCAGGTGCATTCCTCTGTATCTGCACCAGTTCTCAGGTCCGAACTGATTTTTCAGAGAGTGGCATATCTCAAACATATTCATGCAGTTGAAGCTTGAATAAAGTCCCTTATAGCACTCGTAGTTCGTGCAGGAATGGAGCATTTCAGGATTTACCCACTGAGCGTAATCACCATGTAGAAGCTCTCCGATAAGAACGAAATCCTGCTTGAGCCAATCGCAATGCTGTCTGAGGCGTTTCAAGAAGTTCTTATCAAGGCAATATGCAACGTCAAGGCGGAGTCCGTCTATATCAAACTCCTTGACCCAATTTGTTATGCATTCCAAGATATGATCCACTACCTGCGGATTGTTAAGGTTTAGCTTAACAAGGTCAAAGTGACCCTCCCAGCCCTCATACCAAAGTCCATCGTTATAGTTGCTGTTGCCACCGAAATTGATATGGAACCAATCTTTATATGGTGAGTTCTCACGGTTTTTCAGAACGTCCTGAAAAGCCCAGAAGCCTCTGCCGACGTGATTGAAAACGCCGTCCAAAACAACCTTTATGCCGTTTTCGTGAAGCTCTTTGCAGACCTTTGCAAAGTCCTCATTTGTGCCAAGGCGGCAATCTATCTTGCGATAATCTCTGGTATTATAGCCGTGAGTGTCGGAATCGAACACTGGTGAAAAATAGATAGCGTTGGCACCAAGCTTTTTGATATGAGGTATCCAATCTATTACCTTTAATATCCTGCTTTCCTCTTTGCCGTCATTCTCAAATGGCGCACCGCAGAATCCAAGAGGATAGATCTGATAAAATACACTTTCGTATGCCCACATAATATTATCTTCCTTTCTGATACTAATAGAAAATGTTGTTCGCAGATGAAATATGATTTGCTGAGAAAAAGCGAGCGAAAGCTGTTCACCCCTACAGGGTAGCGTTACGTTATTTGTACACCAATTTTTTCAACTCATTCATATTTTATTGGGTATCTGCGAAACTATAGTTAAACTGTACAAAATACAACACTATTATTATATCAAATCCCAACATATTTCTCAATACTCATTTTTCATTAATATAATCCACACTTTTGTGCATTTTGTACAACTATTGACAAATCAATCGTGAAATGATATTATATTTATAACAAATGTCAAGGGTTGATTTTTGGTAAAGGCAGGAATGAAAATATGAAGAAGATACTTGTGCTTTTCACAGGCGGAACTATCGGGAGCATTACTACTGACGGCATAATAGATGTTGAGCGTGAGGGAAAATACGCTGTTGTGGAGGCTTACAAGAGTGCATACGGCGATGATGTGGAATTTGAATGTCGACAGGTACTTAATATACTCAGCGAAAACATGGGGTTTTCGGGGTGGGAGAAAATGATACACGAGATAAACAGCATTGACACGGCTTTATACTCGGGAGTTATCCTCACCCACGGAAGCGACACGCTGGCTTACACTTCTGCTCTGCTTGGAATGTATTTCAGGCATTTTGATATACCCCTTTTTATTATCGCAAGCAACAAGCCCATTGGCGAGAAAGGTTCAAACGGGCTTTTCAACTTCACCTCGGCGGTGGGTCTTATAAAAGAGGGAAAATACAAGGGCGTTTTCACGCTGTACGAGAGGGTCATGCTCCCTACTAGGGTGATACCTGCAGACACCTGTCGTGACAGGTTTGGGGTATATGGTTATGACGGCTTCAATGATTTTTCGGTTTTCAGCGGAGTGAGCGAGAATATGCTGTCACGCCCTAGGGAACGGATTTTCCATAATGATGTCAAATTTGAAAAGCGTGTTCTTTTTATAGAGGGTTATCCTGCAATGGACTTTGGGTGCTTTGTGCCAAACGAGGACACGGCGGCGGTGCTTTACTCACCTTATCACAGTGCGACGGCTTGCACTGACGTTTCAGAAGGGAAAAGCTATGCACTGACGGAATTTATCAAGCGGTGCATAACAAAGAACATCATGGTGTATATTTGCGGTCTGAAAAGAAAAGTGCCTATATACTCCACTGTGGCGGAGATAATAAAGGCAGGCAGCATACCAATATACACCACCTCAGCGGTGGCGGCTTATATGAAGCTTCTGCTTGCTTACAATCAGGAGGAAATGTCTGTGAAAGAGGTCATGGGGAAAGACCTTTTCTTTGAGGAGGTAAAATTCTGATAAACATTGTTTCAGTTATTGACAAAATGCTGAGCTTGTGATAAAATCAAAGTATATTAAAATAGTATATTTAGAAAAAGTACAACGGAGGTAATAAAAATGGCAGACACAAAAATTTCAGACTCAGTTATTTATATTGGTGCAGACGATCATGACATTGACCTTTTTGAGAGCCAATATGTTGTGCCAAACGGCGTTTCGTACAACTCTTATGTTATCATTGACGAGAAGATAGCGGTAATGGACACTGCTGACCCTAGGGTAACGGACGTTTGGTTTGACAATCTTGAAAAGGCTTTGGGCGGCAGAAAGCCTGATTATCTTGTTGTTCAGCACATGGAGCCTGACCATGCAGGAAACATCAAAAAGCTTGCGGAGAAATATCCTGAGATGAAGATAGTGGGAAACGCAAAGACTTTCCCTATGATGAAGCAGTTTTTTACCATTGACGGACTTGACGATAGGTCTGTTGTGGTAAAAGAGGGGGATACTCTTTCACTTGGAAGCCACACACTTCAGTTCGTAATGGCGCCTATGGTACACTGGCCTGAGGTAATGGTGACATACGAGCAGAGCGAAAAGCTGTTGTTCTCTGCTGACGGATTTGGAAAGTTCGGCGCACTTGATGTTGAGGAGGACTGGGCTTGCGAGGCTAGAAGATACTATTTCAACATTGTGGGCAAATACGGTGCACAGGTACAGGCGCTTCTTAAAAAGGCGGCTGCCCTTGACATAAAGATGATACTGCCTTTACATGGCCCTATACTCAAAGAAGATCTTGGTTACTATCTTGGACTTTACAACACATGGTCAAGCTATCAGCCTGAGAGCAAGGGCGTATTCGTAGCGTATGCTTCAATACACGGAAACACTGCAAAGGCGGCTGAAAAGCTTGGTGAGATGCTGAAAGAAAAGGGTGCTGAGAAGGTAGTTATCAGCGACCTTTCAAGAAGCGACATGGCAGAAAATATCGAGGACGCTTTCAGATATGACAGAATAATACTTATGGCAAGCAGTTATGACGGCGGTGTATTCCCTGTTATGGAGGATTTCCTTATGCACCTTAAGTCAAAGAACTATCAGAACAGAAAGATAGGTCTTGTAGAGAACGGCTCATGGGCGCCTACTGCGGCCAGGGTCATGAAGGGCTATGTGGAAAACTTCAAGAATATTACCATTGCTGAGCCTGTTGTGACTATACGCTCTACGCTTAATGAGGCTTCGGAAAAGGCTTTGGGCGAGCTGGCTGAGGTCATGGCTAAGGGTGAATAAATTTCGCTCAGTCAGATAAATCAGACACAAAAAAAATGCGGGTGGCCAGAGGTCGCCCCTACAGATATGAAAAAGGCAGGACGTTTTGTCCTGCCTTTTGTGTTATATCACATTGCCGTCTGTGGTGATTATTCTTACTGCCACGGGGATATTTTTGCCGCTGTCGGTGACTGCTTTTCTTACTGCGTGTTCTATTCCGCCACAGCATGGAACTTCCATTCGGGCTACTGTTATGCTGCGGATATTGTTTCTTTTCACTATCTCGCCAAGCTTTTCGGAATAGTCTGTGGCGTCAAGCTTCGGACAGCCTATGACGGTTATTTTGCCTGTCATGAAATCGGAATGGAAGCTTCCGCAGGCATAGGCTGTGCAATCTGCAGCGACAAGCAGGTCTGCGCCGTCAAAGTATGGTGCGTTCACAGGTACAAGCTTTATTTGCACAGGCCACTGCATAAGCTGTGACGGAGTTTTTGCTGACGGGGTATCTACCGGGGCTGGCTTTTTGGCAAATGTTTTCATCATTGAGCCCGGACAGCCATGGAAAACAGGCTTGCCAAGGCGTTTTTTGTTTTCTTCCACTGCCTTTTCGTCATATGCGGCAGCTTCTCGCTCAACAAAGGATATGGCATTCGTTGGGCAGGCTGGAAGACAGTCTCCAAGACCATCGCAATAATCGTCACGCATAAGCTTTGCTTTGCCGTTCACCATGCCTATTGCGCCTTCATGGCAGGCTTTTGCACAAGCACCACAGCCGTTGCACTTTTCTTCGTCTATTTGTATTACTCGTCTTATCATATGGTTACCTCCGTATTTTTATTGATATCTTTCGTTTCGGCATAAAGCTCTTGACTTTATGCTATGATTATAATATAATCTTATCGCAAAGTCTGTTGTAATTACAACAAAAGCATAAAATTATTTCGTAAAAATGAGGAAGATAAAATGGATAACAAATACATCAAGATAATAAAAAGCACTCCCCTTTTCCATGGCATGAGCGACGAGGAGATAGCTCAGTTTCTCAGACCTGACGGCAGTGGCATAAAAAGCTTTCGCAAGGAAAGCTATATTTTTCACGCAGGAGACAAGACCGCTTATTTCGGCATACTTCTGGAGGGCAAGGCGCTTATCGAACGTGACGAACTTTGGGGCGGCAGAAGCATAATCGCTCCTTTAGAGGCAGGACAGCTTTTCGGAGAGGTCTATGCCTGCACAGGTGAACCGCTTGGGGTGAGCGTATGTGCAAAGGAGCAATGCACAGTGCTGTTTTTATCCCCTGAGTCTATTATAAAGGAAAGTTCGACGCTGACGGCTAGGCTTCTAAAGATAACGGCTATGAAAAATCTCAGGCTCAACGAAAAGATACAAGTGATAACCCCCAGGACTATCAGAGAGCGTGTTATGGCTTATCTTTCTTCGCTTGCAAAGAAAAGCGGATCGCACATTGTCACGACAAATTTCGACCGTCAACAGCTTGCAGATTTTCTCTGCGTTGACCGCAGTGCGCTGTCAACAGAGCTTGGAAAAATGCACCGTGAGGGGCTGATAGATCTAAATGGTCGGGAGTTTATACTGCCTGAAAACTGCTCTCGTGGAACGTGATTTGTTAATTTATATGTAAATAATAAGTCATTTAACCATATTCATTTTTTCTGCTCTTTTTAAAGAAAAAATGCATATTTTATATTGACACAACCTGCTTTGTGTTGTATAATATATATAGTGCCGCCGTGACGGTTCATAATTACTTAAACGTTTATTGCGGAAATGTATTTATTTACAAATGGTCACGGTATTGGGAAATTGATTGAAAGGATTGATTGCTTTGGCAAAGAAGAATGAAAGCATAAGCGACAAGATCGTTCGTTTGTATAAGGAGGGTTACTCCATTCCTGAGATAGCAAAAGAAATGGAGATGCCTAAGGATAATGTTCCGAGAATACTTGAAAAGCACTTCCCTGACTATGCAAGCTTTGAACAGCCTGTAAGAGAAGGTGCTGATGAAAACGGCAACGGAAAAAAGAGCGTTTTCAATATGTCTGTAAGCGAGCTTTTCGGAAAGAAGAACAAAAAGCAGGAGAATGTTGAGCCTGCAAGGGTAACTGTAAATCTGGCTATGGACGATGACGGATTTGTTGATCACAGTGTTGCGGCTATCGCCTCAATGCTTCAGAAAGGCAGAAGCGTAAACGATATCGCAGGATTCTTTAATAAAGATCCTGAGGATATCAAGGCTGTTCAGGGCTGCATGGACGAGCATTTCAAAAGAATGAATACATACAAGGGTCCAAAGGTCGACCCTGCGTCTGAGCCTAAGGAAGAGCCTGTTCAGAACATAACTGATCCGTTGGCGGCAAGCCTTGCAAGCGGAATTGCAAAGAGAAAGAGCAATATGTATGCAACAGGTATCGAAACACCTGCAAAGGCTGAACCTGCTTCCGCTCCTGTTCCTCCTGAGGACAATAGCGTTCACCTTGTTACTCCTGAGGCTCTCAAAGAGGCTGAGGAAAAAGCTAAGGCAGAGGAAAATGCAAAGGCTGAAGCTGCTGTGGCTGAGGAAGTTCCTACAATGGACGAGGTCGAGATGCCGTCCATCGAGCCTATAAGCCTCGATGACACAATGGTGGTTTCACCTGCCCCTGAGTCTACTATGCCATCTATAGAAGACGAGATAGCTGAAAAGAAAGCTGCGGAAGCTGAAAATACAAATAATAATGAGGAGGGCGAGAATATGGGTATGAGTCCAATGGAAAAAATGCGTATGTTTGCGCAGGAGCAGATCGAGATGAACAACAAGAAGATCGACGAGCTTAAGGCAAGCATTGCTGAAACTGAGGCAAAGTCTTTGGATCTCGGTAAGCAGGCAAGCGATATCTATGAGGAGATCGTTAAGCTTCAGGAAAAGGCTAAGGCACTTAACGCCGAGAAGGAGCAGGTTGATATTCAGATCAGTCAGGTAAACGCTGAGATCGAAGGCATCAGAAAAGAAAACAACGAATTCAAGAGCTATATGTAATAGCATCTTATTCAAATCATATAAGGCAGGAGGCTTCGGTTTCCTGCCTTTTTTATTTGCGAGGAATGAAGTGGAAAATAGCACAGATGATAAACAAAAGAAGCAGGACGTCGCTCCCCTACAGGTGGTGGCAGGCTGATGTTTTTTGACTAAAGTCAAACTTTTTTACCTGAAAGTATTGAAAAATAACGGCAAATATGGTACAATGCTTTTATAAACCTTGAAAGGATATTTTATATGAGCAATATACTTATTCTGGCATTCCTGTTCTTTGCAGGGTGTCTGATAGGCTGGGGGATAGAAGTTATTTTCAGACGGTTTGAGCCTAGCAACAAAGCAAGAAAATGGATAAACCCTGGCTTTCTTATTGGTCCTTATCTGCCTTTATACGGCTTCGGGCTTTGCACCCTTTATCTGCTGGCGGGACTTGAAAAATTTATACACACTGACAACACGGCTTTGCAGAAGTTTATACTTTTTTTGCTTATGGCTATTGCAATGACAGTGATAGAGCTTATTGCAGGCGAGATATTCATTGTGAAAATGCACGTCAAGCTGTGGGACTACACTGGAAACAAATTCAACTATAAAGGCATAATATGTCCGTTGTATTCGCTCATATGGGCAGCACTGGGCGCAGTCTATTATTTCTTTATACACCCATACATTCTTGACGCACTCAACTGGCTTGCGAATAATTTGGCGTTCTCGTTCTTTATTGGATTTTTCTATGGTGTTTTTGCTATCGACCTATTCTATTCCCTGAAGCTGGCAGAGAAGATAAAGACTTTTGCGGAAGAGAACGATATGGTCATCAGATACGAAGAGTTCAAACGGCACATCAGGGAAAGTTCAGAGGAGAGAAAAGAGAAATACAGATTTATGCTTTCCATGGGCTCAGGTGCAAGGCTTGGCGAGCATTTGAAAAAGTATCGTGACAAACAGCGTGAGGAGCAACGTGGATACAGGCTCAATGACTTTATATCAAAAATAAAAAAGTCGGATACATGAAAATTAACAAAATAACCATTGACAAAACATCAGCATGGTGATATACTGATTTTATATGTAAAAAACGTTGACGAAGACAGTAGGCTTTATGCAAAAATCTCAGCGAGCCGCCGACAGTGAGAGGGCGGTATGATTAGCTTCAGGCTGAATATCACTTCCGAGTTGCAGGCTGAAAATCAGTATGATAAGTAAGCTTCGCCGCTTTTCCTGCGTTAAAGGGAACGCATATGTCAGTATGCTGAAAAGGTGGTTTGCGAATGGCTTTACAGCTTTCGTCCTGTTTCAGGGCGGAAGCCTTTTTTATTGCATTTTATCTTTATGCGTAACTGATCGTTTATTACAAAATCAGAAAGGATTGATCTTCGTGTACAAAAAGGTTGACACCAATCTGAACTTCGTTCAGAGAGAAAAAGAAGTGGAAAAGTTCTGGGACGATAACAATATCTTTGAAAAAAGTATTGACAGCCGTAAAAAGGGCGAGTCCTATGTTTTCTATGACGGACCTCCAACGGCTAACGGCAAGCCGCATATCGGTCACGTTCTCACTCGTGCTATCAAGGATATGATACCAAGATACCGTGCTATGAAGGGCTATCAGGTACCTCGTAAAGCTGGCTGGGACACACATGGTCTGCCTGTTGAGCTTGAGGTAGAGAAAATGCTGGGGCTTGACGGCAAGGAGCAGATCGAGGAATACGGTCTTGAGCCGTTCATCAAGAAGTGTAAAGAGTCTGTATGGAAATACAAGGGTATGTGGGAGGACTTCTCAGGCACTGTTGGCTTCTGGGCTGACATGGAACACCCTTATGTTACCTATGACAACAACTTTATAGAGTCTGAATGGTGGGCTTTGAAGCAGATATACGAAAAGGGCTTGCTTTACAAGGGCTTCAAGATAGTTCCTTACTGCCCACGCTGCGGCACACCGCTTTCTTCTCACGAAGTTGCTCAGGGCTACAAGACAGTTAAAGAGCGTTCTGCTATCGTTCGTTTCAAGCTTGTTGGCAAGGACGAATACTTCCTTGCATGGACAACAACTCCTTGGACGCTCCCTTCAAACGTTGCCCTTTGCGTAAACCCAGATGAAACTTACTGCAAGGTTGAAGCCGCTGACGGCTACACTTATATTCTTGCCGAAGCGCTTCTTGACACTGTTCTCGGCAAGCTTGCAACTGAGGACAAGCCTGCATACAAGGTGCTTGAAACTTACAAGGGCAAGGATCTTGAATATATAGAATACGAGCCGCTTTATGAGTGCGCAGGCGAAAGCGCAAAGAAGCAGGGCAAAAAGGGTCACTTTGTTACCTGTGACAGCTATGTAACTATGTCAGACGGTACAGGTATCGTTCATATTGCGCCTGCTTTCGGTGAGGACGACTCTAAAGTCGGAAAGAAGTATGATCTGCCTTTCGTTCAGTTCGTTGACGGCAAGGGCGACATGACTGCTGAAACTCCATATGCCGGAATGTTCGTAAAGGACGCTGACCCTGAGGTACTCAAAGACCTTGACAAGTCAGGCAAGCTTTTTGCCGCTCCTAAGTTCGAGCATGATTATCCGCACTGCTGGAGATGCGGCTCACCGCTTATCTACTATGCAAGAGATACATGGTTCATCAAAATGACAGATGTCAAGGACAGACTTATCGCAAACAATGACACTATCAACTGGATCCCTGAGAGCATTGGTAAGGGACGTTTCGGTGACTGGCTGAAAAACGTTCAGGATTGGGGCATTTCAAGAAACAGATATTGGGGTACTCCGCTGAACATTTGGGAGTGCGAGTGCGGTCACAGACATTCTATCGGCTCTATCGAGGAGCTTAAGTCAATGTCGGACAACTGCCCTGATGATATCGAGCTTCACAGACCATACATCGACGCTGTAACTATCAAATGCCCTAAGTGCGGAAAACAGATGCACCGTGTATCAGAGGTAATAGACTGCTGGTTCGACTCAGGCTCAATGCCTTTTGCACAGCACCACTATCCATTTGAGAACAAGGAGCTTTTCGAGTCACAGTTCCCTGCTGACTTCATTTCAGAAGCTGTTGACCAGACAAGAGGTTGGTTCTATTCACTCCTTGCTATCTCAACGCTTATATTTGACAAGGCTCCATACAAGAACGTTATCGTACTTGGACTTGTTCAGGACGAGAACGGTCAGAAGATGTCAAAGTCAAAGGGCAACGCTGTTGACCCATTCGAGGCACTGGCTAAATACGGTGCAGACGCTATCAGGTGGTATTTCTACACAAACTCTGCTCCATGGCTTCCTAACAAGTTCCATGACAAGGGCGTAACAGAGGGTCAGAGAAAGTTCATGGGCACGCTTTGGAACACATATGCGTTCTATGTGCTTTATGCTGAGATAGACCAGTTCGACCCTACAAAGCATGAGATAGAATATGACAAGCTTTCTGTAATGGACAAGTGGCTGCTTTCAAAGATGAACTCTATGATAAAGGCTGCTGACGATAACCTTAACAACTACAGGATACCTGAGGCTGCAAAGGCTATGCAGGAGTTTGTTGACGATCTTTCTAACTGGTATGTAAGAAGAGGCAGAGAGAGATACTGGGCTCAGGGTATGTCACAGGACAAGATAAACGCTTACATGACTCTTTACACTGCTATCGTTACGCTCTGCAAGTGTGCAGCACCTATGGTACCGTTCATCACTGAGGAGATCTATCAGAATCTTGTTAGAAGTGTTGACAAGGACGCTCCTGAGAGTATCCACCTTTGCGATTATCCTGTTTGCGACGAGAACATGATAGACGAAAAGCTTGAGTCTGACATGGAAGAAGTTCTGGAGATAGTTGTTCTGGGACGTTCTGCAAGAAACGGCGCAAGCCTTAAAAACCGTCAGCCTTTGAGCGTGATGTACGTTGCAGCAGATCACCCACTTGACAGCTACTATATCGACATAATCAGGGACGAGCTTAACCTTAAGGACGTTCAGTTCTCAAATGATGTATCTGCATATATTGATTATAAGTTCAAGCCACAGCTCAAGACACTTGGTCCAAAGTACGGCAAGCAGCTTGGTGAGATAAGAACACAGCTTTCACAGCTTGACGGACACAAGGCTATGGGCGAACTGAACGAAACTGGCAGCCTGAAACTCACGCTTTCAAGCGGTGAGATAGCACTTGACAAGGATGATGTTCTTATCGAGTCTGAGCAGAAAGAGGGCTTCTACACCCTTTCTGAAAACGGTGTAACTGTAGCTATCAGCACTGTTCTCACTCCTGAGCTTATCGAAGAGGGCTTTGTAAGAGAAGTTATCAGCAAGGTTCAGACAATGAGAAAGGATTCGGGCTTTGAGGTAATGGATCACATCACTGTTTCTGTAAGCGGCAGCGAAAAGGTTATGGCTGTTGTTGACAAGAACAGAGAGGCTATTTCTCATGACGTTCTTGCAGACGATATCGTTCTTGGCGAAAATGTCGGCAACGAAAAGGATTGGGATATCAACGGCGAAAAAGTTTCTATCGGCGTAAAGAAGAACTAATTCTGAGATATAAAAAATCAAGCAGGACAGCTTTCGGGCTGTCCTGCTTTTTCGTTTTGGGTTATAAGCCATTCACAGCTCCCCCTACATAAAACACAAAAAATGGCGAGGTGAAAGACCTCGCCATTAGTTTTTTATATTACTTTCTTGCTTCCAGAGCGGAGATAGATTCCATTATCTTTGACATCTTCTCCTCTGCCTTTGCAAGCTTTGCCTTTTCGGCTTCGATAAGCTGTGCAGGGGCTTTTGCAAGGAAGCCCTGATTGCTGAGCTTTTTGCTAAGGAAGTCTATATCCTTCTGTGCATTCTTTCTGTCCTTATCAAGACGTGCAAGCTCCTTGTCAACATCTATGATATCCGCAAGCGGAATGAAAAATCTTGCACTGTCTGTAACAGCGGCGGCGCAATCCTTTTCCTCACACTTATCTGTAATGATGACCTCAGATGCAGAAGCAAGTCTTTCAAAGAACATTACGCCCTGTGAGAATACTTCTGGCTGTGCAGTTTCAATATAAAGCTTTGCCTTTACAGACGGCGGAACGTTCATTTCACCACGGCAGTTTCTTATGCTCTTTATGCCTGCGATTATCTTCTCAAATGTTGCTTCTTCGTCGGCAAATTCAAGCTTTTCGTCAAATACAGGGTAATCCTGAACCATGATAGCTGTGCCGTCATTTACGAGAGCCTGCCAGATCTCCTCGGTGATATAAGGCATGAATGGGTGGAGCATTTTAAGCATACCCTTCATTACCCACACGAGAACAGCCTGTGCGGTAGCCCCAGTTTCACCGCCTGCGGCTATTCTTGGCTTTGTAAGTTCGATATACCAATCGCAATAGATATCCCAGATAAAGTCATAAAGCTTTGAAACTGCTACACCAAGCTCGAACTTATCAAGATTATCGTTTACTTCCTTTGCAAGAGTATTGAACTTTGATATTACCCACTTATCCTCAACATTGAGGTTTTCAGGGAGCTTATCAGCCTTGAAATCGTCAGGAAGATTCATCATGATAAATCTTGCGGCGTTCCATATCTTATTGGCAAAGTTTCTTGAGGATTTTACCTTATCCTCGATAAATCTCATATCGTTTCCAGGTGCGTTGCCTGTTGCGAGCATAAATCTCAGGGCGTCTGCGCCGTACTGGTCGATGATAACCAGCGGGTCGATACCGTTGCCAAGAGATTTTGACATCTTTCTGCCCTGTGAATCTCTAACAAGACCATGGATAAGAACAGTATCAAAAGGCTTCTGCTTCATGTTCTCCATGCCTGCAACTATCATTCTGGATACCCAGAATGGAATGATATCATAGCCTGTTACGAGAGTGTTTGTTGGATAGAAATACTCAAGCTCCTCTGTCTTGTCAGGCCAGCCGAGAGTTGAGAACGGCCACAGTGCTGATGAGAACCATGTATCGAGGGTATCAGGGTCCTGACGCATTTCCTTGCCGCACTTAGGGCAACAAGCGTGGTCTTCCTTTGTTACCACAGTTTCACCGCAATCGTCGCAATAAAATGCCGGTATCTGATGACCCCACCAAAGCTGACGTGAGATACACCAATCTCTGATATCGTTCATCCAGTTAAGGTAGTTCTTTTCAAATCTTTCAGGAACAAACTTGATAGAGCCGTCCTCAACAGCCTTTATTGCAGGCTTTGCAAGCTCGTCCATTTTAACGAACCACTGAAGTGATACTCTTGGCTCGACAGTTGTTCCACAGCGGTAGCAAGTACCTACGTTATGCTCATGGTCCTCAACATAAGCAAGGAAGCCGCCCTTTTCAAGGTCTTCAACTATTTTCTTTCTTGCCTCGTATCTATCCATGCCTGCATACTCAGGATAATCGTCAACTATCTTTGCGTCCTCAGTAAGAACGTTGATAACAGGCAAGTTATGTCTTTTACCGACTTCAAAGTCGTTAGGGTCATGGGCTGGAGTTATTTTTACAACGCCTGTACCAAACTCCATATCAACATAGCTGTCGGCAACGACAGGTATCTCTCTGCCAACAAGCGGCAGTGTGAGTGTCTTACCTACGATATCCTTATATCTTTCGTCCTTTGGATTTACTGCAACGGCAGTATCGCCCAGGAGCGTTTCAGGACGTGTTGTAGCAAGCTCTACATATCCGCTTCCGTCTGTTAGAGGATATTTAAGATGCCAGAAGTGACCAGCCTGATCTTCATACTCAACCTCGGCGTTTGAGATAGATGTACGGCAATGCGGGCACCAGTTTATTATTCTTTCGCCTCTGTAGATAAGTCCCTTATTATAGTAGTTTATGAAAACTTCCTTTACAGCCTTTGAACAGCCCTCGTCCATTGTGAAACGCTCTCTGTCCCAATCGCAGGAAGAGCCGAGCTTTTTAAGCTGCTCAACTATTCTGCCGCCGTATTTCTTTTTCCAATCCCATGCTCTTTCAAGGAAACCGTCCCTGCCGATATCGTCCTTTGTAAGGCCCTCTTTACGCATAGCTTCAACTATCTTTGCTTCTGTTGCGATAGAAGCGTGGTCTGTACCAGGTATCCACTCTGCGGCATATCCGCTCATTCTCTTCCAGCGGATAAGTATATCCTGCAAAGTTTCATCAAGGGCATGACCCATATGGAGCTGTCCTGTGATGTTCGGTGGTGGGATAACTATACAGTATGGCTCTTTCTTGGAATCAGGCTCGGCATGGAAAAATCCGCCGTCAAGCCAGTATTTGTAGATCTTATCTTCTACCTTATTAGGCTCATAAAGCTTTGAAAGCTCTTTTTTCATTATAAAACAATTCCTTTCGCAAATATTTTTTCTATCACAGTATCGTGGCAAGACCAAGAGGCATTGCCTTTTTGCCGTCAGACTCGTGTCTTAGGCTGTCTGCGAAACGGAACTGTGAATTTCATTTGAAAGCTGAATTTGAGATCACACATTATATTCTTTCCTTTCCGCATGATATGGCATTACTGCACCTATTATAATATTATCTCACTTTTGCACCGAATTGTCAAGGGCTGATGACGGTATGGAACGAAAAAAGCAGAACAGCTTGAAACTGCTCTGCTGATAGTGTTGAAAAAGACTCAAACAAGCGGGACGTCGAGGGCGCCGTCCCCTACAACTTGCATAAAAACGAATTTACACTTACAGCTTGAAATGAACGGGCATACCGTTTTTCATTGCTATTTTTACCTCGCCTTGGATAAGTGGAAGGAAGTATCTTACGGCTTCCGGATTTACGTCATTGCCGTCCTCGCTTAACCACTGGGCAGGGAAGAATTTTTCCTTATTTGCAGCATCATGGGCGTCAACGCTGTCAACGGTCACAACATAAGGCACGTCGCTGATACGCTTGAATATCATCATTTTACCTGTTTTCCCTGCAAGAGCCGCTTTTACGCCTGCTGAGCCTATTTCCTCGGCTTCGTCTATATCCGTCTTTGAGCAGATATGAGAAGAACATCTCTGCATAACGTTAAGTTCAATAGAACGGACTTTACAGCCGATATTCTCTTTAACGAGCTGTTCAAGGGTCTTTCCTATGCCAGAGAGATACTCGTGACCGAAATTATCCACAACTCTCGGCTTATTTTCCTCGCCCTTAAGCTTTACGCCCTCGGAAACTGCGATGATAACGGCTTTGTGCTTTGCCATTTGATTTCTTATGTCCTCCAGGAACTTTTCGGCGGTAAAGTTATTTTCAGGGAGATAGATAAGGTGAGGGGCTATCTCGTCATTTGCTCTGAGTACGCAGGTGGAAGCTGTGAGCCAGCCAGCGTGTCTGCCCATTATCTCAACGATAGTGACGGATTCGATAGAATAAACCGAGCTGTCACGGATTATCTCCTGAACCGTTGCGGCAACATACTTTGCGGCAGAGCCGAAGCCTGGTGTATGGTCTGTTACAGGCAGATCGTTATCTATAGTCTTTGGTATGCCTATGACTCTTATCTTTGAATTTCTTGCCGCAAGATAATCGGAAAGCTTTGCCACGGTATCCATAGAATCGTTTCCTCCGATATAAAAGAAAGCTTCTATCCTATGCTTTTCAAGGCAATTCAAGATACGCTCATATGTTTCACCGCCCTCTTCAACATCAGGAAGTTTATAACGGCATGAGCCGAGAACTGTTGACGGGGTCTGTCTTAGAAGCTCCATATCCTCGTTTGTTTTTATAACAAGCTTAAGATCTATGAGCTGGTCGTTTATGATACCCTCGATACCATTGAGCGAGCCGAAAACGGCGTCTATCTGTGGTGTTTTCACAGCCTGTTTGAAAACTCCCACCAATGAAGCGTTGATAGCGCAGGTAGGTCCTCCTGATTGTGCAACGGCAATATTCATTATCATCAATCTCCTTACAGCTTACTGAGAATATTAAAATTCTCATATTTATTATTATTATAGCATATTATATATACAAATAAAAGGGTTATGAAAATTTATTAACATATTTTTTCCCTTTGTAACAAAACAAGCCTTCAATAAAACGTTATATCTATCCACTTTGATAATTTTCACATCTATTACATAAAAATGCCTCCCGATTTACACCATATTGTTATAAAGTAAATGTAAATCGTAACCGAATTTTAATTGACAGAACAGTTTATATTTTGTATAATTAAAGATATAGACACGAAATGTGTCGAACTCTAGTCAATGAACCGAAAGGAAGAATATAAATAATGCCTGACAACAGAAACAATAAAGGCTACTATCGTCCTGAACAGAATCGCAGACCGCAGGGTCAGAACAGACCTCAGCAGCAGGAAAGCTCCACTTGGCTCACTCCTACTGTAAAGGGAATAATAGCGATACTGCTGACTGTACTTGTGGTAGCCATAGTAATAATGATATTTGCAAAAACTCTTTTTGTGAACACCAACACCACTCCGAAAAAGACTGGTACGATAACTTCTACGGAATACATTCCGCCAAAGACCACCACCACTTCGGAAAAGCCACAGGAAACATCTAAAAAGTCCAAAAAGGCCACTGAGCCTGACGAAGATCCATATGACGGTGATAAAGATGACAACGGTGACGCTGTTGGCGATATCCAGTGCATAAGTGCAGTTTATCTCCACCCACAGCCTACATCGAGCAGTGAAAATCTTCTCACTATCCCATCGGGTGCGACCTGCAAATACTACCGCAACGAAAACGGCTGGTATTATGTTGAATATAATGGCACAAAGGGCTACGCATGGCAGACATTCTTCTCGACACCACCACAGTAATGTGTTTTACGATTTCTTAAATAACGCAGAAAGTGCAGCATGGAAATATGCTGCACTTTCTGTTTATATACGCAAAAAAAGCGGAGGTGTTGTCCTCCGCTTGAGAGTGTAAAAAAGCTTAAACGAGCGAGACGTCAAGGGTGCCGTCCCCTACACATAATGCTACAATCAGAGCTCTACCTTGTAATCCTCTGAGCCTACACCCTTTACAGTGTAGTAAGCAACGCCCTCTTCAGGCTTGATGTATACTGAAACTGTCTTTGGTGTTCTGTGACCCTTTGCCTTGTAGTCAGCCTTTGCAGCAGCCACTACAGCTTCAACATTTATCTCTACGCCTGCGAACTGAACGAATACCTCGTCCTTTATCTCAGCCTCAACTGCTTTCTTTACAGTTTCCTTCTTTGCCTTTGTTGCCTTTGCTGCGGTCTTTACTGCCTTTTCTGCCGTCTTGACAGCTTTCTTTGCTGTTTCCTTTACTGCTGCGCCTGTCTTTTCAGCAGCAGACTTTACCTCAGCCTTGACTTCCTTTACAGCTTCTTCTGCCTTCTTGTCAGCGGTGATCTTCTTTTCAGCCATTGTAAAACCTCTCCTTTAAAAGTGTTACTAATTACTTATCCACAGCCTCTTTAAGAGCCTTGCCTGCCTTGAATGCAGGAACCTTCTTTGCAGGAACATGGATAGGCTTCTTTGTTGCAGGATTGATAGAATCCTTAGCTGCACGATCTCTTACCTCAAATGCACCAAAACCTACGATAGATACCTTTTCGCCCTTTACAAGTGCTTCTGTGATAGTTTCTGTTACAGCCGCAAGTGCCTGCTCTGCTTCCTTTTTAGAATAGCCGCCCTTTTCTGCTATTGCGGATATCAGATCATTTTTTGTCATTTTGAATCTACCTCCGTTATAATTTTTTACATTGTTTTTATGCTGTTATTATAACGTATTTGACCCCTATTGTCAATTAATTTGCCCGATTTTACGTGCCTTCTTGCAATCTTTGTAGCTTTACATAAAAAAGAGGCACAGTCGCCGCTTGATTTTTGTACTTATTCACACGTTGGAAATAGTATTTATAATTTAGCCATAATTAACTTTCGATCAGCATCATTATTTTTTTATAAACGCCTATTTTTCGCACTTTGTAAAAATCGCCCACAAAATATTCTTACATATATTTCATCTCAAAGTTCATTAAATATTTACATTCTTTTATATATTCTCTCATGCAACATAATTCATTTTTTCAATCCGTATTTTTCATAAAAAGCCTCAACATCGCTGTCGCTTTTCACAAGCTCGGGATACATTATCTCACGAGTGTTGCGGTTATAAAAGCCGATAGTTTTCTCGCCGGTACAGGTGCTTGACATTATTTTTATCTCCATTCCCCTGCACTCCTCAGGGACGGGCTTGACAGTTTTCTTTTTGAAAATTCCCACGGAAATTCCCCCTAATATTTTTTTAGACGTCTTATATAAGCGAAAGTGTAGTCCTCGCCTTTATCACGAAGCATTGTAAGAAGCTTCTCCAAAAGGTCTGATGTTTCAGGGTGGATGGCTCTTGTCTTTTTTGCTCTTAAAAAGTACGCAAGAGGTGCGCCGTCGTCGTATTTGTCTTTCATATATATCTTGCTTGCGGCAACTCTGTCGCAGAACATTTCTTTCACATATTTAAGGGGCATTTTCACAGGGGTCATCAACTTAGTCCGCAGGTCATAATCCGTCCAATATTCAAAGTGATGCTTATTTCTTCCCTTGTGATGCATCCAGCCGTAAGAAAATCCGTATTCTTCACGCTCTGCTTCATGGGGCGAACGTGTGCCTTGATAATATATACAGCCCTTGAGAAACTCCTCCGGGGAATATTTTGAAAGGTCATGCCTCAGACCCTGCCACAAAATGCCTGCCTTATAGCAGTTTTTTATCACTCCGTGGCGATGTCTTGTAATGGTCTTGAAATGCTCCCATGCCTTTATCAAAACGCTCATCTCCTCTGCATTTCATCTTGTGACCTTATTATACTACTTTTGCTTTATTATTTCAACAGCCTGCGGTCATTTTCTGCTGCCGCAGATATCAAGTAGTGGACACTCGCTACAGCGTTCTCCCCTTGCCTTGCAGTATTCACGTCCGAACAGTACAAGGCGGTGACAGAAATCAGAGGATCTCTCAGGGGGAAGTATCTTTCTCAAATCCTCTTCCACCTTTGCAGGCTCTTTATTTTTTGTAAGCCCAAGTCTGCCGCATATCCTTATGCAGTGGGTATCAGTTACCACCGCAGGCTTATGAAAAACATCTCCCATAACAAGATTTGCCGTCTTTCTGCCTATGCCAGCAAGGGTAGTGAGCTTTTCTATGGTATCAGGTATCTCACCACCAAAGTTATCCATTATCTGTCTGCACATTGCTACGATAGAGCGAGCTTTTGTTTTATACAGACCGCATGGGCGTATTATCTCCTCGATATCAGCAACATCTGCGTTAGCAAAATCCTCAATGGTCTTATATTTTGCAAAAAGTTCTTTCGTGACGATATTCACCCTTGCGTCTGTACACTGTGCAGAAAGTCTGCCTGCTATCATAAGCTCGTGGGGCTTTTTATAGTCAAGGGAGCATATGCCCTCGGGGTAGACCTGCTCCAGCCTTTCCACTATCATTTGTGCACGTTCTTTCTTTGTCATCGGTACTGCTCCTTTGTTTATAAGTGCTTTATTATTTTATATTGTACACTTTTTTGCAGGATTCGTCAACCAAAATTTCATATCAGGGACGATATTCCAGCGGGTTTGTGCGTTATACTGGCATAAAAATGCGTTTTGTCATTTTTGCAGGCTGAAACAGCTTTGGTCACAGTGCAATGATTTGTCGACATTTCACGGAAATTTTACACGAATTATGAATTTATAATCGTGATTTTACTTCACATTTCAAAAAAAGGCTATGATTTTTATACAATTTCAATAAAATTATGAAATTTTGCATTTTACTACTTGCAAATTGCAAAATAGTGTGTTATAATAAGTAGGTGATGTGCGGAATGAGTAAAAAAGCCGTGCACAAATTATAATTTATAAGATGGGAGTTTTAATAATGGCTTTGAACAATGCGTATCTTGAAAGCGTTTATGAGAAGGTTGAGAAGAGAAATCCCGGCGAAAAGGAATTCCTCCAGGCAGTATATGAGGTACTGGAAAGCCTCATTCCTGTTGTAGAAAAGAGACCTGACCTTGTTGAGGCAGGTATAATCGACAGAATAGTTGAGCCAGAAAGACAGATCATTTTCCGTGTTCCTTGGGTAGATGACAATGGCAAGGTACAGGTAAACAGAGGTTTCAGAGTTCAGTTCAACTCTGCTATAGGACCATACAAGGGCGGTATCAGACTTCACCCTTCAGTATGTGCATCAGTAATCAAGTTCCTCGGCTTCGAGCAGATCTTCAAGAACAGCCTTACAGGTCTTCCTATCGGCGGCGGTAAGGGTGGTTCAGACTTTGATCCTAAGGGCAAGTCTGACGGAGAAGTTATGAGATTCTGCCAGAGCTTTATGACAGAGCTTTGCAAGCACATCGGTGCTGACACAGACGTTCCAGCCGGTGATATCGGTACTGGTGCAAGAGAGATCGGCTATATGTTCGGTCAGTACAAGAGAATCAGAAACGAATTCACAGGCGTTCTTACAGGTAAGGGTCTTTCATACGGCGGATCACTTGCAAGAACTGAGGCTACTGGTTATGGTCTTTGCTACTACACAGCTGAGATGATCAAGTGCATGAAGAATGAAACATTCGCAGGCAAGACAGTTGTTATCTCCGGTTCCGGTAACGTTGCTATCTACGCTACAGAGAAGGCTACAGAGCTGGGCGGCAAGGTAGTTGCACTTTCTGACTCTAACGGTTATGTATACGATCCAAACGGCATCAACCTTGATGTTGTTAAGCAGATCAAGGAAGTTGAGAGAGGCAGAATCAAGGAGTATGTAAACAGAGTACAGGGTGCTGAGTACCACGAGGGATGCAGCGGTATCTGGACTATCAAGTGCGACATCGCTCTTCCATGTGCTACACAGAACGAGATCAACGAAGAGTCAGCTAAGGCTCTCGTAGCTAACGGTGTATTTGCTGTTGCTGAGGGTGCTAATATGCCTTCAACTCCAGAGGCTATCGCTGTATTCCAGAATGCAGGCGTTCTCTTTGGACCAGCTAAGGCTGCTAACGCAGGCGGTGTTGCTACATCAGCTCTTGAGATGTCACAGAACAGCGAGAGACTTTCTTGGACATTCGAGGAAGTTGACGCTAAGCTCAAGAACATCATGACAAACATCTTCCACAACTCATACAATGCAGCTAAGGAGTACGGTCTTGAAGGCAACCTCGTTGCAGGTGCTAACATCGCAGGTTTCCTGAAGGTCGCTGACGCAATGAAGTGGCAGGGTATCGCTTACTAATATAAGCGTATAAACAAAGCTATATACGAAGCGGACAGTCAACTGACTGTCCGCTTTTTTTATATCATATATGATGCGGCAAAAATAGAATATCCCCCTATCAGCGTCTTAGTGTCACGCTGATAGGGGGAACATATTCAATATTTACTTTTTCGTATCTATGTTTATCTTAATATAATCTATTACATTTTCTATTTCATTTTTATTGTTTGTACCCTTTCTCATGTTTAAAAATTTCGGATGATATGTCCAGAAAGCAGACTCAACAGAACTATATTTCTCTAATTTATCCGTTATGTTCACGATCGGCTTCGATTGTTTTTTAGTGAGCATGGGTTTGTCATCGAAAGAAGTTCCAAGAGCATATCCCATTGTTTTGTAATAATGAGGTCCTGTAAGGAAAATAATAACTGCTGGGTTTATTATCTCTATTTCCCTTTCAAATATTGACGACTTATCATTTAGATATTTTTTATTGAGAACTTTTTCACATTCGTCTTTTAGTCGTTTTGTTTTCCCTTTTGAAATGAGATGTAGTTTATCAATATTAGTCCAGTATATGCTATAATCAGTAAAACCGCAAACAAACCTCCAAAAAGGCGAAGTGACTTTACTGTATGTCTGATTTTTCAAATATTTCTTACAGCCCAATTGCTTCGACATGAATCCGATGCTCCACATCTGATATTCTTTTAGTGATTTACCATAGTCATTCAAACCTCTTGCTTCCTGACCCACGATCATAATGTTTTTCTTTCCCGCACCAAAATTATCACACACACCTCCTATAAAAGGTCTGGAAAATGTATAATTCATAGATGGCGTCACTTCTGAAGCAACCTTATTATACCAAGACGTAAATGCGTCCAGTAACTCCTCATTTATCTTTTTTACAGTTTCATTCTCTGCCATACCTACTCCTCCCCATATTTCAAAATAATGTCCCTAGCCACCGCTACAACTCTGTCCGCCACGCTTTGAGGCTTGATTATTTTAACAAACTGACTATACTGCATAGTCCAATAAAACAGGGCGTTTTCATTGACCTTTAGTGATATTACGCATTTGTCATTGCTTTCTGACAACACGTTAAAGCCCTTACCAAACCAATCGATTATCTGCCCTATAAGGAAACGATCTACCTCAAGCTCTGCATTCACTGTCTCCCCACTGAACATATAAATATGGTCTTTCATGTATTTTGAAAGGTCAAAGCCATGGCTGTTGCCTGCCGTTTTTCGTATATCCTTCTGCGGCATATCTATCAACTGTATTTCCAGTATTTTATCGACCCGAAAATTTGCGATATTATCATATTTGTCAACATTGCAAATAAGGTAGTACCTGCCGTTTGCGGTCACTGTGTAATATGGATTAATTATATATTTGTCAGTTTTCTTCGGGTGCAGTTTTTTATCTGTTCCATATTCGCAGTATAAAAATTCTATCTGCTTTTTCTCCTCTATTGCCTGATTAAGCAACTCGACAGTATAAAGCACCTGTGCATTTTCTGTATGCCCAATAGTTTCATAATTCACTGAACCTTTAATTCTATTTTCAGCAAATGGACTTGACTGTTTTTCAATTTTGCTAATAAGTCTCTCCGTTTCTCTACCCGTAACATACCTTGAGAACAGCAAGCCGTCAGAAATAAGCTTTACCTCACTCGGCTCCAATGTGTGATTATAATATATATCGGTGATAATCACATTCACATCATCAACAGATTTCTGCGAACCATTTTTGCGCTCTATTTCTGTATATTCAATATCGAACCCAAACTCAATCAAATTCATAAGATTTCGCTTTACAGTTTTTCTGTCACAGGTAAGTTCAAAATCAGTTTGCAAGTATTCCTGTATATTTTTCTGCGTCAGCCTATGATCAACGTCAGAATGCCGTTTTATTACTTCCAGCGTCATTATAAGATTATTTTTTACAGGCTGTCTGCCCATACTTATCATCTCCTGTCTACGTATTTAATGCCAAACACGATGCGGTATTAGTTACTCATCTTTATTATATTGTACCGAGTTGCGTAGGACAAGTCAATGGATATGAGATGTTTTTCAGAATAAAATCAATGATTTTGTAGACATTTACAAATTTACAAATATGTTTTTGGCTACTATTAAAATCACAGAAAACTATCACAGCCTTTTCCCATACTATCGTATATTTCTTTATGAAATTCTCTAAGTTTGGATTAACATTTGGTGATACTGTTAATGTATGGAGATTTTACTTTAAGTTCATTTGTAATATCATTAATTCGCTTTTGAAGTTCTTTATTCCGCTCTTGTATTTTGTCTGCTGTTTTTGCAAATCCTTTTAAGAAATTGATTATTCTTCGCATATTTCTGTTGGCTGATGATCCCATTTCTATGTAAAAAGGAACGTTATTTCTGATCAAGCAGATCGCATATTTTGACTTTTCAAGGTTGCTTCCGTCATATTCACGCTTTTTAAACCCTGCAAAAATTTTGTTATATGCCTCTTCAATTTCCCATATTCTGTCCTGATCTGACAGTGTGTTTGCTATACTCTTTTTGCAAGATCGGATGGTTTTTTTGCTGTGTGATATATTAAAGCCCGTGGGCTTCCATATCGAAGAAACCCATGGGATTTGTTGTGCGTTTTTTACAGCGCCTTTTTTATATCATGCCAGACTTATGGGAATGTTCCCGTGGGTCTATTTGACCTGATTTTCCTTTATGATAACGCCACGCTCAAAAGCACAAGCATTCTCAAGCGTTGTGCGGCTTATAGCGGCTAGGGCTTCTTCGGTGAAAAAGCCCTGATGAGAGGTGACGATAACGTTAGGAAAAGACAGAAGCCTTGCGGTCACGGAGCTTTCTAGGATATCCTCCTGTCGGTTTTCAAAGACATTCTCTGTTTCTTCCTCATAAACATCAAGACCCACTCCGTGGAATTTTCTGCTTCTGATACCTTTTATAAGGTCTTCGGTATTCACAAGCGCACCTCGTGAGGTATTTACAAAAACAACATTCTCTTTCATAAGGGAGATAGTTTCAGTATTGATAAGATGATAGCTTGATTCTGTCAGGGGGCAATGGAGCGAGATAAGGTCGCTTTCTCTCAGGACTTCGCTAAGGGGATAATATTTCACAAAATCAAGGTCGGGATTTTGATAAACGTCATAAGCTATAACACGCATACCAAAGCCGTGGCATATCCTGCACATTGCCGCACCTATCCTGCCTGTGCCTATTATACCAGCAGTCTTGCCATGGAAATCAAGTCCCATAAGACCATTCAGGCTGAAATTGTTCTCTCTTACCTTTATATAGCCCTTGTGTATTCTTCTTGTGACTGCAAGCGCAAGCGCCATGGCGTGTTCTGCCACGGCTTCCGGAGAATACCCAGGCACTCTAAGCACTGTTATGCCGTATTTATCGGCGGCTTTTATATCAACATTATTATAGCCTGCACATCGCATAAGAAGAAGCTTTACACCGTGTTCATGGAGCCATCTAAGCACTGAGCCTGTTATCGTTGAGCTTACAAAGGCACACACGCCCTCACAGCCCTCGGCAAGCCTTGCTGTGTCTTCCGTCAAGTCAGCTTCAAGGTAGATGCTTTCTATATCGGGATAGTTTTTTCGCTGCTTTTCAAATGAATCTATATCATACTGCTTTGCGTCATAGAATATTATTTTCATGAAAACTCCTCCAAATTTTAAAGTATTTCATTTTACGCTTGTATTTTTTGCAGCTGTTTATAAAAATATACGGTTTTTGCCTTAATAAGATAAAATTATCAAAGGTTGACAATTGTGCGTAAATAGGATATAATATAGGTGTCGGTATGTAAAAATATACTTTAAATATACTTTAAATGCCTGTTTTCTACAGAAAGGATATGATGCCAATGTCACAATTTTCGGAACTTCTCAGAGAATACATAAAGAAAAAAGATATTACTATAAAAGCCCTTGCCGAAAAATGTGGTATCGACAGAACATATCTTCATAAGATACTCAAAGGTGAAAGGAAAGTGCCAAGCGTAGATTTTGTAGAAAATATAAGCTTGCAGCTCATGCTTTCCACAGAGGATAAAAGCAGGCTCATGGAGCTTTATAACATTTCTGAGATGGGGGAAGATGTCTACAATCGCCGTAAGCAGGTGTCAAAGATAATACACGATATGGCAAACACCAACATGGAAGATCCTGACGCTCTGACTTTCAAGACAGAAGTTGATATTGACTCTGTGCCTGAGATATCCATCTATACCGACAAACGTGAGCTTAGAAAAAACCTGCAGGTACTTATATGCAGCGATGTTCATAATGGTTCTGACATTCAGGTCATCGCTCAGCCAACAGAGTTTCTTACCAATCTGCTGTCTATTGCCGCAGAAGGCAGCGAGTCTGCCATAAACCATCTGTTCTTCTTTGACAACACCTCGGGTGAAAAAACCACCGCAAAATACAATCTGGATATTTTTCCGTTCATATGTCACCTTGCACAAAAGCATGAAAAGTATGAGGCTTTTTATTATTATGAGGGTGCGTCGGCATATTTCAACTCCACGAACATCATGCCAAACATAATGATAACGAATAATTTTCTGATCAGAACAGACAGCGATTATTGCGAGGGAGTTATATACAGATCTAAGCCTATGGTAGAATTTTATATGCGGCAGTTTGAAAAGTTCAAGACAAAATGTGCAAAGCTTCTCGACCACGCCGTGGATATTTTGGAATATGTTTACTTTTGGTACGATGACAACGCAAATTTCATCGGCGTGGATTTTCAGCCATGCACCATGCTTTGTCTTACAGAGGATATATACAACGCCCATGCACTTTTGCCAGCTGACGCAAAGAAATTTGTAAAAGCAAAGCTCACCATGGGCAAGAAGGCTCTTTCTGAACACAAATTTGTAAATCTGTTCAGTGAAAAGGGCCTTGCAGAGTTTATGACGACGGGAGAGATTTTTGAGCTTCCGAGAAATTCATATACTTTTCCCACTCTTGCAGAACGCAAGATAATGCTACAGATAATGATATCGCTTTGTGAAAACGGCATGGCAGACTACAGGATAATAAAGAACGACTATTTTGCGGTGTCGAAAAATCTTTGTATCAACATTTCTGACAACACAAGTCTTAACATCATTGCCAGAAACAACTGCTTCTCTGATTTTTCTTATTTGAAGATAAGCGAAACGAGCCTTGTTCAGGCTTTCTGGGATTATTTTCAGCACTTTATAGATTCTGACGCTGTTTGCTCACATGAAGAAACTATCGAGATACTCAGGTCTTATTTGTAAAAAATGGGCGACCAAAAGCCGCCCACTGTAATGATATTATTTAAGCTGTTCACGCATTAAAGTGAGCAGCTTTTTTTCTCGCCTTGACACCTGCACCTGCGACATACCAAGTTGTTTTGCCGTTTCCATTTGAGTTTTATTCTGAAAATATCTCAGGTATATAAGCTTTCTATCCTCCGCTTCAAGGGAAGCTATGACCTGGCGGAGAGAGAGCCTGTCAGCAATTTCTATGTCAGGAGCATCAACAGGGATATCTATTTGTCCGTGGCGGTCGTCTTCATCTGAGCTTTCAGTAAGACTAACAGGGGGCAGGGCGACGTTCATGGCTAGAGTAACGGCTTCTTCGCTTTCTCCTGACAGCTCACAAAGCTCGCTTACTGTAGGTTCTCTCCCCTGCTGTATGGAAAATCGCTCACGTTCTCTTACAAGGCGCATGGAAAGCTCTTTTATGCTCCGTGACACTTTTATCGTGCCACCGTCACGGAAAAGCCTTTTTATCTCCCCTAATATCACTGGCACTGCATAGGTGGAGAATTTCACACCACGGTCGCTGTCAAAGGCTTTCGCAGCTTTTACAAGACCTATACAGCCCGCACCGTAGAGGTCGTCATACTCTATGCCACGGTTGCGGAAGCGGTTTGCGCACAGGTGAACAAGCCCCAGATTTTCTTCTGCAAGAGGGGTCTCGACTATGCTGCTCATTTTATACTCTTTCTTTCAAGGCTTTTTCAAGGATAAGGGTAGTTCCTTCTCCAAGCTTGCTGCGCACCTTCACTTTATCCATAAAGCTTTCCATGACCGCAAAGCCAAGGCCTGCTCTTTCCTCCTCAGGTGCAGTGGTGAAAAGCGGCTGCATAGCCTGCTCTACATCAGCGATACCACAGCCCTTATCCCTTATTTTTATGTAGACGTGTCTGTTCTCGAATATCCTTATCTGCATGAATATCTCCCCTAGGGTGTTTCGGTATCCGTGGACAATGGCGTTTGTGACTCCCTCTGACACTGCGGTCTTGACATCTGCAAGCTCGTCGATCTGAGGGTCAAGCTGAGTAAGGAAACCGCTGACTGCAACTCTAGCAAAGCGCTCATTTTCAGAATAGCTGGGAAAACTGACTTTCATTTCATTAAGGGGTTTTCGTTTCAATTTTATCACTCTCCTTTGTTTTGTCATCGGGGCTTTCATTCTGTTCCTGAGCTGCTTTCTTCTCTTGTATATACGGGGTCATATCCGTGACTATCTTTGTGAGTCTGTGCATACCTGCAAGCTGCAAGACCTTTCGGATATAAGCAGGAGGCGACGCCACTATCACCTCGCCACCCATTTCTGACATTATCCTGTATCTGCCCATAACAAGCCCGATACCTGAGCTATCCATAAAAGTCACCTGAGAATAGTCGAGGATAAGGGTAAGAGGGTTATGGCTTCTAATGGCTTTATCTATCTCTCCCCTGAAATATTTTGCTGTATGGTGGTCGATATCGCCGCATATCTCTGCCACAAGAGTTCTGGCTGACGGATAGTTTTTTATCTCCACATTCATGCTTTATCATTCCTTTCATTTTTTCGTTTTATCCGCTGAAAATATATTATCACTTACAGTGGGATTTTTTTGTCGCATTATCGTATGGGTGAAAAAAGCAGGAACACACTTTTTTGTGTGTCCCTGCCTAGGAAAATTATTATGTTCTATGCCTATGTATTAAAGTCCATTAGGATTATTCTTAATGAAGTTCCAGCTATCTGCTGTCATTTCATCAAGACCATATTGTGCCTCCCAGCCAAAGACCTTCTTTGCCTTTGCTGTATCAGCATAGCAGGTTGCGAGGTCGCCTGCACGTCTTGGCTTTACTACATATGGGAGCTTCTTTCCGCAGGCTTTTTCAAAGCTGTGAAGAACGTCATAAACGCTTGAGCCTTTTCCTGTGCCGAGGTTTACGGCTTCAACACCCTTGTTTTCCATTACATACTTGACTGCGCAAAGGTGACCCTTAGCAAGGTCAACAACGTGGATATAATCTCTTACACCTGTTCCGTCAGGAGTATCGTAATCGTCACCAAACACACCGAGCTTTTCAAGCTTTCCTACTGCTACCTGACAGATGTAAGGAAGCAGATTGTTTGGTATACCGTTAGGGTCTTCACCGATAAGACCGCTCTTGTGTGCGCCGATAGGGTTGAAGTATCTCAGAAGTGAAACTGACCAATCGTTGTCGGAAACATAAACATCTCTCAGTATCTGCTCTATCATTACCTTTGTATAGCCATAAGGGTTTGTTGCTGATGTAGGCATATCCTCCGTATATGGAGCTTTGTTTACAGGGCCGTAAACTGTTGCGGAAGATGAGAAAACTATCTTCTTACAGCCGTATTTTCTCATTGCCTTGATAAGCATGAGAGTGCCTGTGATGTTGTTGTGGTAATATTCAACAGGCTTCTGAACAGATTCGCCAACCGCTTTAAGACCTGCAAAATGTATAACAGCGTCTATCTTGTTTTCCTCAAAGATCTTTTCCACAGCCGCAAGGTCAAGAAGATCTGCCTCATAAAAAGCAAAGTCCTTGCCTGTTATCTTCTTTATTCTGTTAAGAGCCTCCGGCTTTGAGTTTGAAAAGTTATCAACTATAACTACTTCATAGCCTGCTTCAAGAAGCTCAACGCAGGTGTGGCTTCCGATAAATCCTGCTCCGCCTGTAACGAGTATTTTTGCCATATTCTTTACCTCCCAAATATGTCAGGTTTTTTCTTACACTTACATTATACCATATTTTCACGTTTTTGCAATACCATTTTTGTTTCAAACACATGGATTTTTGTTGCAAAGAGAATAAAAATATGCTATCATATCTATAACAGACCATCTCGCAGAAAGGAACACACAGAATGAATACAGACCGCCATTCCTTTAAATCAGACCAGACGGACGCACTTTCGCTGTCAGTATACAACGTGGGCTATGAAAAATGTCAGGGGCTTCACAGTTGGGGAAGCGGCGTTCGTGACCATTATCTTATACACCACATCATAAGTGGCAAGGGCGTATACAAAACACCGCAGGGAGAGTATCACCTTAGCGCAGGGGACACTTTTCTCATTTACCCCTACACTGTTATAACATACACTGCCGACAAGAACGACCCATGGGAATACTACTGGGCAGGCTTCAACGGCTCTGACGCTGAATTTATCCTTGATCGTGCAGGCTTCACAAGAGAGTGTCCCGTTATCTCCGCAGACTTTGGAAGCGAGCTTAAAGACAGTCTTGAACGCATTTATCGTCTTAGCGGAAACAGAAGCTCAGACCTTGTGAAAATGACAGGTCAGCTTTACATCACGCTGGGCATTCTTATGGAACGCTCGGGAAGTCAAAGCCGTTCGGGGAGTACCGCAAAGGGATATGTCACAAAGGCGAAAAACTACATTGCACACAACTACACCCTTGGCATAGGGGTCGAGAATGCCACCGATTTCGTTGGCGTGAGCCGTGCCACGCTATATCGAGCTTTCATGGAATACGAGGGGCTTTCTCCTGCACAGTATATAACTGATTTCCGTGTGAACGCCGCCTGCCGTTTGCTGGAAGAAACTGAGCTTCCTGTGTCGGCTGTGGCAAGGTCGGTAGGGTATAATGACAGCCTTTATTTTTCAAGGATATTCCACAAGACAAAGGGTGTGTCACCTACGGAATACAGGGCTGACACTTTGTGTACAAAAGGTGAAAACAAGGCGTTTTCGGTTGACAAGGGTATATAAATGAGATATAATAAATAGGTATAATCAGCTACGAAAGGGTCTTAAACAATGAATTTCTTTATGGTCGGCTCGTTTTTCATGCTTTTCATGCTAAACGCAGGCTGGACTTCTAATTACGTTATAAAGCTTGTAGGCTTTTTATTTTTCGCAGTGGGAACGGCTGAGGCTGAAGAACGCACTGACGCTTTCGCACATCTTAAAAAGCCTGCTTACACTTCTTCCGCTATGTGCGCTCTTGCGGTGGTATGTCAGCTTCTATTGAAGCTTCTCTCCCCTGCGGCAATGGCGGCGAACGTTATAAGCATTTTGCTGTCGGCGGCAACTGTCTATATGTCACTGAACCTTATGAGAATGTTCCTTGTGGCGCTTGACAGCCACAGAGAGCTTGTGGAAGACGTTTCAAACATTGTAAGGCTTCAGGGCAGTTTCAACAAGCTTGCTCTTATGACGTTTATTTACTTTGGGGGCGACCTGCTCAACAGGCTAATACCAATAGAGTTCGTCACCACCCTTGCAGGCGTTATTGCGGCAATAGCAAAGATACTTGTGTATATTTTCCTGCTCATCATGCTTTACAACTTCAACAAGCTGAGGACAGATTATGAAAAACGCCGTGAAAGAGAAAACAAATAAGGATATTTCAAGAACGTCATGTTCACAAATGGCGTTCTGTTTTGTGTATAAAGGCAACAAAGAATAGGAGAACGAAAAATGCTATCAATAATAATACCAAGCTATAACGAGGAGGGCAACGTTGCAAAATGTGCTTCTGTTGTTTCAAAGCTTCTCAGCGAAAACGGTATAGACTATGAGCTTGTTTTTGTAAACGACGGCTCAAAGGACAGAACATGGGATATAATCTCAAACCTTGCACGCAATGACGAGCATATCGTGGGTGTGAACTTTTCAAGAAATTTCGGCAAGGAGAGCGCAATTTTTGCAGGACTTGAAACTGCAAAGGGCGACGCTTGCGTTCTGCTGGACTGTGATTTGCAGTTCCCGCCTGAGGTCATAATCGAGATGTACAACATCTGGAAAAACAATGACGTTGACATTGTTGAGGGCAGAAAAAATTCCCGTGGAAAGGAAAACCCTGTATACAAATTTTTCTCTCTGTGGTTTTACAAGATGATAAACAAGTCAAGCGGACTCGACATGGAAGCGGCCTCCGATTTCAAGCTTCTTGACAGGGCTGTGGTAGATTCACTGAATGCAATGCCTGAAAGACTGACGTTTTTCAGAGCAATGTCAAGCTGGGTAGGCTACAAGACGGAGCGTGTATATTTTGACGTTGCTGACAGAGAGATAGGCGAATCAAAGTGGTCTGTAAAGGGGCTTTTCAAATTCGCCATAAACAGCATAACCTCTTTTACCTCTGCGCCTTTGCAGATAGTGACAGTATGCGGTGTTATAACGTTTATTTTCTCTGTCATACTGGGACTTCACACCCTTATCAAAAAGCTTATCGGTGCGTCGGCGGTAGGATTTTCAACGGTCATAATCTTGCAGCTTCTCACATCGAGCATAATAATGTTCAGTCTTGGAATAATAGGCTTTTATCTCTCAAAGATATACGAGGAGATAAAACAGCGACCTAGATACATAATCCGTGATATCATAAGAAAAGACGACGAGGAGAAAAAGAATGGAAAAGACTAAGACATCTCCCCTTTCATTCATAAAAAAATGGTGCTATGATAAGCGGCTGTACTTTTTTGTGTTTTTTCTGCCTGTGGCAATAATGTTTTCAGCCTATGCGTTTTTCAAGATACACCCTATAGGCGACAGCTCGGTGCTTGTGCTTGATTTGAACGGCCAGTATGTTTACTACTACGAGCAGTTCCGTGACGCTTTCCATGGCAACGGCAGTTTTATCTACAACTGGTCACGAAACCTCAGCGGAGAAATGTTCGGTGTGTTTGCATATTATCTTGCAAGTCCTTTTATGCTGATACTTGTGCTGCTGCCGAGAACGATGATGGCGACCTCTATCCTTATTTTACAGCTTGCAAAGATAGGCACGGCGGCTGTGACGTTCATGTTCTTCTTAAAAAAGATATCAGTGCAGAAGCCTAAGACTATCTCACTTATCATATTCCCTACCATGTATGCTCTTATGTCATACATGGTGGTACAACTTATGGACCCTATGTGGCTTGACGGACTTATCTATCTGCCGCTTATATGCTGGGGCGTTCACAGGCTCGTTGATGAGGGCAAGCTTGTACCTTATATAGTGCCGCTGGCGCTTATGTTCATTGCACATTTCTACATCGGCTATATGGTGGGGATTTTCACGTTTTTCTACTTCTGCTGGTACTGCCTTTCAAGAGAGGGCAGGATATTGCCAAAAAAGTTCTTCTCACGCTGTGTGGCTTTCGGTATCGGCACGCTTGTTGCGCTTATGTGTGCGGCGTTCGTTCTTATAACCGTTTACAATTCTTTGAAGCTTGGCAAGTTTGAGTTCACTGACCCTGATTTCTCACTTGCAACGCAATTTGATTTTCTTACGTTCATAACAAAGCTTTTCCCAATGTCATATGACACTGTTTACCCTGAGGGTATGCCTATGATATACTGCGGAACGGCTGTATTGATACTTGTTCCGCTGTTCTTTATGAACGACAGGATAACAATGAAAGAAAAGACCTCTACAGGTCTGCTCACTTTCCTGCTTGTAATACTAATGTATATAAAGCCTGCTGATATGGCAATGCACGGCTTCCAAGTGCCGAACTGGCTGCCTTACAGATATTCTTTCATATTCTCATTCCTGATGATAGTAATGGCGTTCAGGGCGTTTGAAAACCTCGAGGGCATAACTGCAAAGAACATCGGCGGAATTTTCTTCGGACTTATGGTGTTCCTCTTCTGGTGTGAGCGTGAGAACTACTCTCACTTCCAGCTTTTTGAAACAAAGACAAGCGAAACAGGCGACACCACAAACGTTATACAAGGCATATGGGTATCCATGATAGCTCTGGCGGCATATTTCGCACTTATCTATCTTATCAAGAAATATCCAAAATCAAAGGCTGTTTGTATCGTAATGGTAGGCGTTCTTGCGGTTGAGCTTTTTGCAAACAGCGCTGACACTATCGACAAGATAGACACTGACGTTGCATACAGCAAATACACCTCTTATGAACCTTACATGACGCAGACGAGAAACGCTGTGTCAATGATGAAGGAATATGACCCGTCGCTTTTCTACCGCATGGAGGCAACTTTCCACAGAACCGTAAACGACCCTATCGGAACAGGCTACAAAGGCATTTCACATTCAAGCTCAACGATGAACGCACCTGCCCTTATGATGCTCCACAAGCTTGGCTATGCTTACGGTGGACACTACACAAAATATGACGGCACAACTTTCATGACGGACGCTCTGTTTGACATAAAATATCTTATGGACAAAACGGGCAACACCTCTTTTGTAGGCACAAGAGTTAAAGTCCCTGAGGAATACAAGCTCACTACAGAATACACTGAGGGCGACGCAACATATAAATTCTACAACAACCCTAACGCTCTTGGTCTTGGCATGGTATCTTCGCCTAGTATTGAGGACGTGTCACTTTCTGAAGATAATCCTTTTGAAAATCAGAACATGGTATTCAACGCCCTCGCAGGCACAACAAAGGAATATTTCACAAAGATACCTGTTATAAACAGCGAAATGGAGAACGTTTCTACATCTCAGCTCACTGACGGACACACGAAATACTTCCCTACAGACACTTCCATTGCAGAATGTCACATTGACTATGTTGTGAAAATGGATAAGGACTCATATCTTTATATGTATCTTCCAACCAAATATGAGCGTTCCTGCAACGTGTGGATACAGGACGAGGACGATTATATGGACGGCTCTGAGCCTATGGAATATGCAGGTCAGTTCTTTGTGGGCGACAATTATTCCATTATGAATCTTGGCAAATTCTATGAGGGTCAGGAGCTTCGCATACGCATAACGGTAGCAAATGACGATAACGAAGCTTACTGGAAAGACCAGCTTTTCTACACCTTTGATTATGACAGCTTTGCACAGACCTGCGCTGATATGCAGAAAAATGTGCTTGAGGTCACAAGCTTTAAGGACACTTATCTTGAGGGCACTGTTAATGCTGAAAATGACGGCTCTGTACTGTTCACGACCATACCATACGAAAACGGCTGGACTATCACTGTGAACGGCAAAAAGGTGACGGCTGAAAAATCTCTTGACAGCCTTATAACTATCCCTTTGGAGCAGGGTGAAAACAAGATAACAATGAAGTTCTCACCTGACTATTGGAAGGTATCTCTTATCATAACGGGCTTCGGTGTTGCCCTGTTGGTGCTTATATTCCTGTTTGAATATAAGCGTGGAAAAGTCATGAAAAAGGTGCTTGCAAAAGCTAACTTTACGGCTGAGAGCAGTGAGGAAGCCACAACCCCTGTGATAAATGACACAACTGATACAACGGACGAGCCGCTGAGGATATACCGACCTGACAATGATGATGACGAAAAGCTTCGGCACATAAACGAGATGATGAAAAATATTCTCGGTGAGGACGAGGATAGCGGCAAAAACGATAAATAGCGACGAAAGCTGCGAAAAAAATCTATTGACAAGGCTTTTATAAAATAGTATTATAATAGGGACGGAAATTCTATCCGCCCCTATTTTTTCGGACAGCGGATAAAGACTTCACAAATGAAAGGACTAATCAAAATGGCAAAAAAGATCTACACAAAGAAGCTTACATATGCAGGAATGTCCCTGTGTCTACTGAGTTTTTTCGCATTCATTCTCTCGGCAGCAGGTGCTCTTGCTGACCCTGTGGGAAAGCTCGTTTACAACAACGTTTTCACAAACAAGATAGACTTTTTGTTCACCCCCGACATTTTCGCTTATGTGAACACCTATGGTCTTTCATGCGCACTGGCCATATTCAGCCTTGTGGCGTTTTTCACATCTGCAAGAGCAAAGGGCAAGAAAAAGCTTGATGGTGCATTCGCAGGCTTTCTTATCCTTTTCCCGCTTGTTGTGATGATAACAAAGGGCATAATGATATACTATGTTATGGTAAAAGGTCACTTCTCAAACGCTATAACAATGGGCTATGACAATGACAAGTTCAGGGTAGCCCTTTCACTTGCTGATGATGTTCTGCCATTTATTGCGGCTTTCCTGCTTTTTATCGGTGGACTTGTTATTGCAGGCAGACTTATGGGCGAAGATTTCGCCGTTGAGATACCTGTTGCCGCAAAGACGCCTGACAAGGCCCCTGCGCCTATCCCAATGACTACACCGCAAGAACAGAGTTTTGCTCAGCCTGATATGTCACAGTTCAGAAAGCCCGACAATGCCGAGCCTGTTATGTCACAAAGCGTAGTTGAGCCTGAGATACCACAACAGACAGAGCCTATAGAACCACCTACAGAAACGGCTGAACAGCCTGTCGAGCAGACCGCTCCTGAAAAGTGTCCTCACTGTGGCTCAGAGCTGAAGAGCGGAGCCAAATTTTGCAGCGTTTGCGGAAACAAGGTCTAAAAAGCTACACCAATACACTTCCATAAAAAATACGGCATATGCCACTTTTTCGGTGACATATGCCGTGTTTCATTTTTACTGTTCTGATACGCTGGGGCTTGCAAGACCATGCTTTACTCGGTCACGGACCTCCGCTCTCTTTGCGTCGTTAAATCTGTCGAGAGTTCCAACAAGATAGCCTGTTATTCTTCTTATACGCTGAAAAGGCACGTCTGCAAAGTGATAATCAACGTCAACAAAGTCGCCGTCTATTTTTAGGTCGATAGTCTGGATAGTCTTTTCAGGGTAAAGCTTCTGCGCCCTGTCGATATATGAATTTATCTCTGCCTGGGACATCTCCCCGCCTGTTACGTTCACATTTACCATTTTACATTACCTCCATTTTTCTTTGTTATACATATTGTTGCCACAATAAAAGGATACCACAATATCTTGTATTTGTCAATAGTTAATACCTACAAAGCACATGAGTATATTTTGTAGGGTATGCCTGCATGGTCAGCCTTTCATTTCTTCTCTTATGCCTCGCCAATCGGGACAGAACTTGCCCACCAAAGCCCAGAAATCCTTGCTGTGATCCATAAAGACCAAGTGGCAAAGCTCGTGGAGGCAGACATAATCAATGCACTCTCTGCTGAAAACGATAAGCTTTGAGTTTATGGAAATATGCCTGTTTGAGATACATCTTCCCCAGCTTGCTGTCAGCGGTTTTATTGTGACCTTTTCAGGCACAAGCCCTGTGGAGGCAGACATTTTCTGCATACTTTTTGTTATCTCCGCCACTGTGAGATCGTTTATGAACTTGGTGGTCTGCTCTTTTACATAGGTCTGGTCGCTGGTCTTGTTCACGGCAATAAGAAGCTTGCCGTCCTCTATCTTAGGAGAAAAATACTTATCAGCCTGAACAAGGGTCAGGGTAAGCTCGTTCCCCAAAAGTCTGAGCCTTTCGCCATCGCAGAAATCTTTCGGCAGACCCACCGCCACCTTGTCTTTTTGCTCCTTTATCCAGCCCAGATTGTTATTAATAAAGCTTTCAAGCTGCTGCTTTGAACAGCCGTAAGGCACACGCACTGTCAAAGTGCCGTCACGTATACCCATATTAAGGCGACTTCTTTTGGCAACGTCAAGGATAAAGTCTATGCGCTCTCCGTTTTTATCCTCGATAAAAGTATTATATTTCGGCACTTCAAAGCCCCCATATCCAAAAACGCCGCACATTCTTTTGTGCGGCGCTGTATTTTTTACCACTGTACTGCTATAGAGCTGTCTGTTGTAAGATAATCCTTATAAATATATCCTGTGAGTGGACCGTCTATGTTCATGAAATTTATCTTCACATATCCGTTATCCTCATATTCAAGAACGTTTACCTGAACGCCCGGTGACATACAAACGATATTCTCAGCGTCATTATCAGGTGCCACATGAAGATAAGCATACTCTGTGACATACATTACTTCAAGCACATCTGTCTGGCTAGACTCGTCGCTGGACACATCTGTTACCGCACCGCTTTCGTCCACACTGCTGTTATCACTAACGGACGTATCCGCAGGGGCGGCGCTGTTCACTGGCTCAGCCACAGACTCATTTGTATTTATGGTGGCAGTATTTATACCCTTTGGCACTTCTGAACTATTGCTTGCAAAAAGCCCCTTGGCAAGCAGAAGTATCACGCACAGCACAAATATGCCCACAACTATTATTGCGACAACGCTCGCCGTATTTCCCGAAGCCTTGCGGGAAACGTTATTCTTGTTATTATCCATATATTGCACGGCACAAGCCGTCACATTTCGCCTCCTTTTGCAGGAACACACCTGCACACCTGCAAACAAAGCACAGGTACATAAACATATTATAATATTTTTTATCATCAATGTCAATGACAGTTTAATTACAATATTGTCACATTTCACTCTTTAAGTCCTCTTCTTGAGATATTTGCCATATTTACACCGATATTTTGACATTATAGCCAAATAGGCGTTTACTAATTTGATTAAAATACATATTAACAGAATCAGCAAAATGTGATATAATGAGTTTTAAGGGCGTGCCTTGGGAGGCGTTGCCACTATAGTATAAAACCAAGGGGGCAGGAAGTTGCATAAAAAAATTATCTGCGGTGCATTGTCTGCTGCAATGTTCCTGACCCTTTTTTCAGCCTGCGGCCGATCTGAAGAGAGCGTGGTCAATACTAAAAACTCCTCGTTTATCGAACAAGAGGAAGTCGTTGACAGCCCTGCAAAGATATTTTTCTCGGCATGGAACGGCAGTGAGATAACTGCTGACACGGCTAGAGAGCATGGTATGCTTTTCATGGACTCTTCGGAAGAAAGTGATATGCGCTGGGCTGAGTTCTGCGAGTGCGTAAAAAGCGGCACTGAGGCTGAGATAACAGTATGCACAAGCACGCAGGTGATACATGCTGAAAGCTCTTTGGAGGGGGACAGTGGTGTTCTTACCATAGAATCTGAGGACTTTTCTGAGGGCAGCATGAAGCTTTTCTCAAAAAAGCTTTCTGCCGACAGCCTTTACAGCGTTTGTGAAAACGGCTTGACGGTATATTACGCAGGAAGCAACAAGCTTTATCAGACAGAGAATGTAACAAGCGAGCTTACAGACGTTCCTTTTGAGCAAAAGATATACAAGTGCAGCAGTGAAGCCAACATGACATTCCCCTATCAAAAAATGTTTTCAAATTATGATGATTTCAGTGAATATTATTTGAAATACAATGGTGAGCTGCAAATTCAGGAAATGAAAAAGGATATGGAAGCTTTTGAAAACGAAGGCGGCTTCAATAACCATGTTATTTTTCTAAAAGGAGAGCTTTCGGGATATGAGCATATCGACTACAAAGCAGTAAAAGCGGTCAAGGACAAGGATTCCCTTTTCATATATGTGGCTAAAGAGATACCCGAGAACAAGGCAGGGGCGACTTCAAAACGTCAGATAACTGTCACAGTGCCGTCAGAGTATCTTGATGAGATAAGCCCCAAAAACATAAAATGGATAGTTTTCACACAAGAGTGACAAAAGGTGGACAAGGTGTCTGCCTTTTTTTATTCTGAAAGTTGACAGATAAAAGCATTAGTATTATAATAAGGTCAACACCTCATAAGGAGATATTTATATGAAGCTTTTTTACCCTGAGATATTTGATGAATTTGTCTGCACAGGCTCGCAGTGTTCTGACAACTGCTGTATGACCGATTGGGATATCGAGATAGACGAGGACACCTACGGCTTTTACAAAAAGCTTGACAATGATATAGGCAGGAAGTTTGTGAACTCAGTTACGGAAGACGAGGGCGTGAAATATCTTGTCCACTGTGACGGCAAATGCCCTATGCTAAACGAAAAGGGGCTTTGCTCTGTTCAGCTTGCTTACGGTGAGGAAAACATCTCAGACATATGCCGTGAACACCCGAGGTTTTACGAGTGGTTTGGAGATTACAAGGAGGCAGGCGTGGGACTTGCCTGCGAAGAAGCTGTGAGAATGTATCTTTCTGACGATGAGCCTGTGAGATTTTTTACCAAAGAGATAGATGAAGAGCCTGACGACCTTGAGTTCGATCCACAGCTTCTTGAAACCATGCTTTTTGCACGAACGACTTTCATTGACCTGCTTCAAAACAGGGAATATTCTCTCCATGACAGGCTTGTGAACGTTCTTTCAGCGTCAGCGGAGATACAATATGCTCTTGACGAAGAGGATACAGAGGAGATAAAAGCCATTGCCCAGGAGCTTTCCCACCCTGAGATAATTGCAGAGCGTGTGGAGAGCTTGAAAAAGGCTTTGTCTGAAAAGCCTTTGGAAAATGCCGAAAATATGCTTTTGTATCTTGAACGTCTTGACTTTATAGGCGACATTCTCCCACAGCAGATAAAGGACGCAAGCCGCTTTGTGAAAAAGCTTTCCGCACCCTTAAAGGCTCAGACGAGCGGTGAGTACGAAAAGCTTGCGGTATATTTTGTATACAGATATTTTCTTAAAGCTGTGAGAGATTTCGACCTGCTGTCAAAAATAAAGGCTATGATAGTGTTCGTTTTTGCCGCAGAGGTCATAAACCTCAGTCGTGAGCAGGACGCTCACGCACGCTTTGAAACCGTCAAGGAGCTTTGCAAGGAGATAGAATACTCAGGTGACAACATGGACAGGATATATGACGACAGCTATCTTTCCGATATTTTCTCCGATACTTCTATGCTTGCACTTCTTGAATGGACGCTTTAGAGAAGAAGGTAACCAAGCCCCAGGAGAAGCTTTATGTCTGCACCCTGCTTGTATAATATGTAAATAAGCAGACCGATAAGGGCTTTTTCCTCGTCTATCTTTATATCGCCTAAATTCCCCCCAAGCAGACCGCTCAAAAGCGAACTGCTCTGAGGGGCTTTTTGTGGGCTATGAGCATTCTGAGTGCGAGGGGTTTCCTCTGCATTAGGTGGTGCAGGCTCGCTATTAGGGCTTGCGCTCACAATGCTTCGTGAACGCCTTTGCATTTCTCTCACACGGCGAATGGCTTCCTCCTGCATGGTGGTGAAATTATTGTCATCAGAATAAGCCAAGCAGATCACCTCCCAGAAGCCCGCTTTCTTTCAGTGCGGGATAGACCGCAAAAAGCTTGAATATTTTTATGAGCCTGTCTATTTTCGCCTGATTTTCTTCTTTCAGCAGAGGTCGCAAAGCAAGAAGAAGCTGGATATTTTTATCGGGCTTTGAAGCCGACTGCATAATGCTTTGTATCTTCATAAGCTTTACAATATCAAGACCCCCTGTCTGTGTCGCTTGCGCAGGCTTGCTTTCCGCAGGAGGAGAAACGCCGCCCAGGCTTTGGAGAAGCTGAGAAAAGTCCATGTTCTGAGGGCTTTGTGGAGCTTCGCTCTGACCGCCCTGTTCTCCCTGTCCGCCGTTATCCGCCGTGAGCATATCCGCAAACTCCTTTATCTGCTTCATGCTTTCCTCGTCATTAAGCACATTCTGTATTTTGTTCATCAGATCGTCCAATTATTTCACCGCCTGTTCAAGCTTTTGCCCTGTAAAATACTATTTCCCCTGAAGCTTTTTGAATATCGCCCTTGCCTGTGGTGAGGACAATATTTTCTCGGCAGTTTTCGGATCTGACAAAGCCTTTTGAAGCATCATAGCCTCGTTTTGTGGCATACCATGAAGCGCCCTGTCATAAACTCCGCTTTCAAGCTGACCTTTCAGCACATCAGGAGTAGTGCCTAACTTTCTTGAAGCCACTGCAAGAAGCGCCTGCATGGCTTTTGGATCCATAGAATTGAAGCTGTTTTTTGCGCTCATAAAAAATTCTCCTTTTTTCTATAGTATTTATAAATATTTATGTTATAATATTGCTTGTTATAACTGGTAAAGGGGTGTAACTATGAGAATAATCGTTTTTTCGGATACTCATGGAAATTATTCTGCAATGCACAAAATATTCAAGAGAAACGGCGACGCTGACCTGTTTATTTTTCTTGGTGACGGCGAACGTGACCTTGACAGCCTGAGAGTGCAGTATCTTGACAAAAAGATAGTAAACGTATCAGGAAACTGCGACTTTGCTTCGCTCACTCCCGAAAATGACATATACATGACCAATGACGGTATAAAAATATTTTTCACACATGGCCACAAGTGGGGCGTGAAATACTCTACCGACAGACTTTTTTACAAAGCCAAGGAAATAGGCGCACAGATAGCACTTTTCGGACACACACACTGTCGCTACTATGCCTATGAGGAGGGTATCCACATTTTAAACCCCGGCAGTGCAGGTCAACCGAGAGACGGCAAGCCTGCAAGCTATGCCTATATTGACATTACAAAGGACGGTGGCATATTCTGTAGTCACGTTGACCTATAATATGCTCAGGACTTAGATCTTGTTAAACAAAAAGCGGACGAACACTTTTCATGTTCGCCCGCATTTTTATGCTAAAAATTATTCTGATATCTCTTTTCTTACCCTTTCAAGCTCATCAAGGAACATCTGATCCGCATGGCTAAGGCGGTAATTGCTCTGATAGATAAGAACGTCCTTATTGGTCTTTTTGAAGCTATGACAAACTCTCTGCACAAGACCATAACGCTTCAATATCTCCTTTGGCAAAGGACTTACCCACATGAATGAGTCTGGACAAGCCGAGAGGATATCGAACTGACTTCCTCTCTCATAGACGTAAATATGCCTGCTGTGATTATTAAGCTCAGCGTTTTTCTTCTGATAAGTCGCTGAGATATTCGGCACGATATTATCGCCGTGCAATACCTCTATGTATTTATCCAAAACAGTTTCGTTTATCTCTTTTTCTTTAGCAAGCTGGCTGTTTTCGCTTGTGATAAGTACATAATCGAACTCCCACACGTTATGATATTTCAGATTTTTCTCTTCTATCATAGACATGAAAAAGCTCTCATACGCCACAGGATAACGGATTATACCCATGTTATATTCACATTCCACCACTGCGTTTATGGCTTCCATGGAGTTTGTTTCCCTTATTTTTGCGTCAAGCTCCACATTCGTGCCTAACTTGTTCACAAAGCAAGTGAAAGCGTGGGTTATATAGCTTGCCCTTGGCAAAAGCAGAGAGAAGTTCACAGCGTTTTCACCATTATCCTTATAAAGGCTCTCCATTTTATCCATTTGCACAAGTATGGCCTTTGCATACTGCAAGAACTGTTTGCCCTTTTCTGTGGCAACAACACCCTTTGCACTTCTTTTAAAAATCGGTATGCCGACTTCTCTTTCCATTTCCTTTATGGCTTTTGAAAGGTTAGGCTGACCCATATAAAGTGCTGAAGCTGCTTTTGTGATAGACCCAAGTCTTTCGACCTCTACCATATATCTGAGATGAGTTAAATTCATAGTTTCCCCTTCTTTGTTATCGGTATATAAAATAATAAGGCTGTCATATAATATTATATATGCTTTCTGTCAATTTCATTATAAAGCTTTGTTAAAAACTTGTCAACCACAAGGAGCGTTTTTTAACATTTATTTAACATAAAGCAAAGTCATTTACCTCTTGACAATGCCTTTATACTCTGTTATAATCTTATGTGTTTAAGGCTTACTTCTGCCGCCGGGTAGAAGTTTTGCGTCGGACCTGCTGTCGTTAGGCTTTAAAAGACAGCGGTGTTCGGCGTTTTTTTGTGGGATAAACGGAGGATAAAAATGAAGAAAAATTCACATCTTAGGGACTTTGCCAGATACGCTTCTCTGAACGTTCTCGGAATGATAGGTGTATCGTGCTATATCCTTGCGGACACGTTCTTTGTCGCAAAGGGCATGGGTGCAGACGGTGTTACTGCACTGAATATCGCCATTCCAATATACAGCCTTATCCACGGCACTGGACTTATGATCGGCATGGGCGGAGCGACAAAGTTTGCAATATACAAAAGTCAGGGACGTGACGAAGCAGGAAGCAGAGTTTTCACCTGCGCACTGCTTATGGCTCTGGTGCTTGGAGCGATATACTTTTTGGGCGGAGCGTTTTTTTCAATGCCATTTGCAAAGCTTCTTGGTGCAAAGGGCAGCGTTGTGGGCATGACTAATACCTACCTAAAAGTGCTTATGATGTTCGGACCATTCTTGGTGCTTAACGACACTTTCAACTGCTTTATAAGAAATGACGGAAACCCAAAGCTTTCAATGGCGGCAATGCTTACGGGAAGCTTTTCAAACATAATACTTGACTATGTGTTCATTTTCCCGCTGGATATGGGCATTTTCGGAGCTATCCTTGCAACAGGGCTTTCGCCTGTCATAAGCCTTTGCATACTGAGCATATACAAATTCCGCAAAAAGAACAGCTTCCATATCGTCAGGGCAAGGCACGAAGGGAGAACCTTCGGCGGCATATTATCCATAGGCGTGCAGTCGCTTATAACTGAGCTTTCATCAGGCATCGTAGTGCTTGCGTTCAATATAATAATACTTGGTCTTGCAGGCAACACAGGCGTTGCAGCTTATGCAGTGATAGCGAATACTTCCATTGTGGCGGTATCCATATTCACCGGTATCGCACAAGGCGGTCAGCCGCTTATCAGTGCTGCTCACGGCATTGGCGACAAAGACCGTCTTAGAGCAGTGCTGAGATATTCTATTATATCACAGCTTGTGATAGCGCTTATGGTTTACCTTGCTATTGCATTTTTCACCACGCCTATCGCCGCTATATTCAACAGCGAGCATATCGACTCTCTTCAGCGCATGGCAGAGGACGGCATGAAAATATACTTCACCGGATTGTTTTTCTCAGGCTTCAATATAATAATATCTGCATTTTTTGCGGCTTCTGAAAAAATCATACCAGCCCAGACCATCACCATATTAAGGGGCTTTGCTCTTATCGTGCCAATGGCTTTCATTATGTCCAAGGCAGCAGGATTAACTGGCGTATGGCTTGCTTATCCTGTCACGGAATTTATCGTAGCGGCAATATCCATAATATTCTATATAAGAAACAGACACAAGACATAAAACAAAACGGCAAAGTATCAGGCTTTGCCGTTTTATTTTTGCGTAAAGCTTGAAAAAAGTTGATTTTTATGCTATCATAAAGAATAGTGATTAATTTTGCGGAGGTCAACTGACAAATGATAAATGCAAGCGGCAACACGCTGATAATAGATATAAGGGACGAGCTTTCTTTTGAGTATGGTCACATTGACGGAGCAGTGAACATCCCTGCCAAAAAGCTTGATAAAAGCGACCTGCCAAAGGACAAAAAGCTTCTTATCTGCTGTAAAAGCGGACTTATAAGCGACACTGAGGCCGAAAAGCTTCGAGAGCTTGGCTATGACGCTGAAAACCTAGAGGGTGGCTACTATGGCTGGCTGAGAGAAAAGCTTTCCAAAGAGGTCGTAGAGGATATCTCACAGGACGCTGAGCGGAGCATACAAAAGAAATTCCGCAAGGAGATATGGAACAGATTCACACAATCTGTGAACGAATATGAGCTTATAAAGCCTAATGACAGGATAGCGGTGTGCATATCGGGCGGCAAGGATTCAATGCTCATGGCGAAGCTCATACAAATGCTTCACCGCCACAGCAAGTTCCCTTTCGAGGTAAAATATCTTGTTATGGATCCGGGCTACAGCCCTGCAAACCGTGAGATAATCGAGCGCAACGCAAAGCGGCTTGGAATACCTATAACAGTGTTTGAGTCTGATATTTTCGACTCTGTATACAATATTGAAAAGAACCCCTGCTATCTTTGTGCACGAATGAGAAGAGGTCATTTATACAGCAAGGCTCAGGAACTTGGCTGTAACAAGATCGCACTTGGACATCACTATGATGATGTTATCGAAACTATACTTATGTCGATGCTTTACGGCGGACAGATACAGACCATGATGCCCAAACTCAACAGCACAAATTTTGAGGGTATGCAGCTTATAAGGCCGCTCTATATGGTCAGAGAGGACGACATAAAAAGGTGGCGTGACTATAACGGGCTGCGTTTCATACAGTGTGCCTGCAAGTTCACCGACACCTGCACCACCTGCGCACCTGACAGCAGGACAGTATCAAAGCGTATGGAGATAAAACAGCTTATCGCAAAGCTAAAGCTTGTTAATCCGCAGGTAGAATACAACATTTTCAAGAGTGTGGAGAATGTTATGCTCAATCAGGTCATTGCATACAAAGACGACGAGGGCAGACACAGCTTTTTGGAGAGATTCAAAGAGGAATAAAAAATCATCGCCGCAGGCGATACCTTAATTCCTCATTCCTCACTCCTCATTCCTCACTTATCTATAAGGTGGCATAATAATGATATTTCTATTTCTTCTGCCCTTTTATCTGGGCGTATCATCATACATGATGTTCCGATTTTTCTACTGGATGAAGCACTGCAACCACAGATTTAACTGGCTGCGTTTCAAAGTGCCTTTTGCAGTGGTCTATCTTTTCATGGCGCTTTCGCCTGTTATAGCTTTTCTGCTTCCAAAATCCGCCGTTGCTATCGTCATAAGGCGAATTTCTACATACTGGATAGGCATTATGCTCTACTCGCTCTTGTATGTGGTGCTTTTTGACCTGCTAAGACTTATCGCAAAGCACACGAAGCTGAAAAACACGCTGCTTTTTTCCCGTGGAAGCGTTATTTCCATAGGCTCGGTGGTTGTGGCTTGTGCGGTGGCGACCTGTCTTTACGGCATTTTCAATGCACGAAACATCAAGGTAAATGAATACAGCGTAACTGTCAACAAGTCATGTGGCAGTGACAAGCATTTAAAAGCTGTGCTTGTGGCTGACCTGCACATGGGTTACGCTATCGGTGTGGATCACATCACCAACATGGTTGAGAAAATAAACCAGCAGGACGCTGACATTGTTATAATAGCAGGAGATATTTTTGACAACAGCTATGACGGCATGGACGATCCCGAAGGGATAAAGGCACAGCTCAAGTCCATAAAGAGCAAATACGGCGTTTATGCTGTCTACGGCAACCATGACATTGACGAAAAAATACTAATGGGCTTCACATTCGATTGGGGCGGCAAGCAGCTTCATAGTGAAAAAATGACAAACTTTATGAAAGAGTGTAACATAAAGCTTATCAATGATGAGTCTGTTTTGATAAACGATGAATTTTATCTTGTGGGCAGGCGTGACACTGACAAGCCCGGTACTGAGGACGGCACTCGTGCAGAGATATCAGAGCTTACGAAGGATCTTGACAAGACCAAGCCGATATTCGTGCTTTCCCACGAGCCTGACGAGCTTCAAAAGACCGCTGACGCAGGTGCAGACATAGATTTCTCAGGTCACACACATGACGGGCAGCTTTTCCCAGGCAATCTGACAATAGGTCTTTTCTGGGAAAACCCATGTGGCATGATAAAGAAAGATAATATGTACTCCATTGTCACCTCTGGTGTTGGTGTATATGGCACTTTCATGAGGGTAGGAACTGACGCTGAGATATGCTCTGTAGATATTGATTTCGCAGGTTAAGTTATATAGTAAAAGGTCTGTCACTTGATTTTGGTGACAGACCTTTTTTTATGCTAAACAATATCTTTTTCAAAAACGGCTTTGATATTCATATCATCATTCACCTTAGCCTTTATCTCCGATTGGGTATTATCGCCCTTTACGCCCTCCCAATGGTCAAAATGCCAGCCTGATTTTGCTTGTGCGTTCAATTTTATCTCACAGCCGTCAAAATATGTGCCGCTATAATCACTTTCTATTTCAACGCCCCCTATCAAAACGCTTCCCTGCTCATTATCCGCTGATATCTTCACTGTTCTGCGCTCATAATAGTCAAACTCTCTTTCAAGATAGCCAAGCACTTTATCATATCTTCCCTCAATAAAATTCTGCCAACGTATTATCATAGGGTCTGTAGCTTTCGCAAGGTTTGCCCATGTTGGAAAACGGTCGAAATAATTATCAAGTTCGCCGTAATAGATATTCTTATAATATTCGAGATACTCCCCGAACCGCTCCGCAGTAAAGTTCACGCTTCCAAGCTGACACATTGCCGAGGTGAGCTTCAAATCAAATTCCTCGTTATCTATAAGGCTGCAAAGTATTCCGCCAAACGTTGTATAGCTTTGGCTTCTAAGATACGAGAACATATTTGTTTCCAGATTCTTCTCGTTATAATGCGAGCATGACGATTCCGTATCGAAAAGCACAAAGCGCCATCTGCCATCTGCATAGCTATTGCCCTGCTCTATGGTTCTTGTGCGCCAGCAAGCATAGTTGTTCTGCGGCCAATCGTCATTGAAGATATACATTTCCGTGGCGGCATACTCCACAAGGTTATCCATATCTATCATTGCGCAGGCTTTGCGATAATTCTCCTCAATGGACATATCGTTTTCTGTGATAAACTTATACATATCATTGAAAAGCTTTTCGTCCTCAGCCTCACCCTCGCTCAGCTCATCATTTTTATACATGACAACGTTGCTTTTTGCTACATTGTATCTATCCGCAAAATATCTGTCGCTGTAATCGGATTGGAGAGTATAAAGTCCCCAGTATTCACCGTCTATAAACAGCACGCAGGCTGTTCCCTGCTGAGTTTCAACACCTCTGCCTGACACCATATTTTGTATCATCATGTCCTTGAATTTTGAATAATTGGCGTCATTCCCGCCGTTTCTAAGCACAAAGGTCTTGCAGGAGGTGATAGCCTCGCCGTTTACATCTGTAAAGCTATCCCAGAAAACTGTATCAAAAGAGCTTCTGCCATAATCGTTTCGAGCATAAAGCCTGAACGACTTTTGATAATCCGCCCTAGACCAGGCGCCTTGTATCCTTATGCCGCAATCCTGAGAAATAAGGCTGTTGCCCTCGCTGTCGAAATACTCCACATAACATTCCTTTTCCCACTCTCTGCCACGCTGATTATAGTTTGCAGGGATAGAGCCGTTCCAAGGGTGGTCGGGATTTTCTTCGTCATATTCTTTGTATACGTCCCCAAGACAGTAAATGCCCGTTTTTTCGTTGAAAAGCCCATCAGAATCGGTGGTAATGGATACTATAGGCAGATCGTTATGATCTGCACTTGAAACGTCCACAAAATAGGTGGCAGTAACAGTTTTTCCGCACTTTCCGCTTGTACCCTCTGCGCAGGCTCTTATGACAGTGCCTTTATCAACTGCGCTTTTGTCAGGCAGTTTTATGCTGTCACGATAATCAAGCTGTATTTTCATAGGGTCATAAGCCGAAAGGACATTTTCATCATCTGACCTGTCGTCAATTCTCAGGGCATTTTCATAGACCTTTCTTGTGTCCGACGTGGCAGGGTCGGTGCCGTCGGTGGTATAATACACCGTCTGACTCTCTCCTGCGGTTATCTCAAGGTCAAAAGCCTTTTCATAGCTACCTGCCGCCTGAGAAAACACAGGGGTATCTCCGATAGTTTTCTCTGCATTCGCCGCAAGAGGTGTAGGCTCTGAAACGTACATTTCACCCTTGACATTTTTAGAATAGCTCACGCCCTTGTTAAGCTTAGGCATTTTTATGCTCTCACACTGAAACGAGTCATATTTCAATATTATCTCCGCTTCGCTGACCTTGCCTATGCTGAAATCAGCGTGAGGAAAATCAGCATTTTCAAAGCCTGCTGACGAGCAGTATACTATTATATAGTCATGGGCTTTAATGACATATCCGCCCAAAGGCTGATCTCCACCACCATTTTTTGAAAGTGAAAATCCCGTAAGTGAAATATCTTTATTTGTAGGATTATATATCTCTATCCAATCGCTTGGTTCTCCGTTTTTGTCCTGCATAGCTGTTTTCTTAGATGTTTCGCTGTTTGAGGGGCATATCTCGCTTATATATATTTTCGGCGGTCTTATTATAAATGCAGCGAGCATTACCACCGCTGCCACCGCCGCAAGACAAAGCCCTATCACGAAAGCCCTTTTTAGTCCCAATACAAAACCTCCTGCTCTGCAATATTACAGATATCATTATAGCCTTTTTTCACATTTCTGTCAACCAACTGCAAAACATACAAAATCCATGGGGATTTTCTCTGTAGCTTTTACTATTTCTACAATCCTTTTATCTTTTACTTGACAAACTTTTACGGCTGTGCTTTAATAGAGTAGTAGGGTAAAATCCCCGTAAATACGAAAGGAATGGTACATATATGAAGTTAAGAAAAGTTCTGGCACTTGCCGCTGCAGCGGTAATGGCTGTGGCTGCTCTTGCGTCATGCGGCGTTAAGGAGGACTCCTCAAACGATTCAAAGGCAGGCGGCTCATCAGAAAAGCACTATAAGATAGGCATTGTGCAGATAATGGAGCATACATCTCTCAACACTATCAGAGATGCTGTTATCGACAGACTTGCAGAGCTTGGCTATGTTGACGGCAAAAACTGCACTATCGACGCTCAGCAGGCTAACAACGAGTCAACAACTGTTCAGCAGATACTCGACCAGTTCAAGGCTGACGGTGACGATATCATCATCGCTATCACAACACCATGCGCACAGCTCGCAGCTCCATACTCTGAGGAGATACCTGTAGTATTCTCAGCAGTAACAGACCCTATCGGTGCAGGTCTTTGTGACTCGCTTGAAAGCACAGGGGCAAACATCACAGGCACATCTGACAAGCTCGCTATCACAAAGATACTTGACTTTGCGCTTGAAATGAAGCCTGAAATAAAAACTCTCGGTTATCTTTACAACACAGGCGAGGACAACTCAGTTTCAACCCTTAAAGAAGTAAAGGCTTACTGTGAGGAAAAGGGCATCGCTGTTATCGAAGGCGCTGCTTCAAACACATCTGAGGTGCAGGAAGCTGCTCAGAACCTTGCCGCAAAGTGCGACGCTGTATTCTCCCCTAACGACAACACTATCGCAGGCGCTATGGGTACAGTTACAGAAGTTATGAACAAGGCGAAGGTTCCAATGTTCGTTGGTGCTGACTCAATGGTAATGGACGGCGGTCTTGGCACTGTTGGTATCGAGTATTCCGACCTTGGTAAGGAAACTGCAAACATGGCAGCTCAGATACTCAGCGGCGAAAAGAAGGCTTCCGAAATACCAATAAAGGTATTCAACGAAGACCTCAGCACTTATATCAACAAGACAACTGCTGACACGATCGGTATCACTATTCCTGACGATATTGCAAACGGAGAAAAGACAGTTTACTTTAATTAAACTATTGCAAAATCAAATCAAACATAGTATAATAGTAGGGAGCGGGACTTTCGCTCCCTGCTATTTTTTATTGAAAGGAAAATTATATGAAACTGAATAAGAAAACAGTTATCTCGCTTATACCAAAAGCTGTGCTTTTGATCTTACTTCTTGTGATAATAAACACTCAGCTCACGGAAAGCGTTGTTACGGGAACATTTGAAAAGGGTCTTGTTTTTTCTATCCTTGCACTTGGAATATTCATCTCATTCAGAATACTTGATATCCCTGACCTGTCGGTAGACGGAACTTTCACCCTTGGCGTTGCAGTATCAGTTATGCAGGCTTTCAACGGCGACCCTATCAAGGGCATACTGCTGTCAATAGTTGCAGGAGCTATCGCAGGAAGTGTGACGGGAATACTTATCACAAAACTCAACGTTCAGCCTATACTTGCGGGAATAATCACAATGACGGCTCTTTACTCCATAAACCTGAAAATCATGGACAGACCTAATATTTCACTCTATAAGAAAGATACTATATTTACAATGGCACAGAAATATTTCGGCGACTATTACAAGCTTGCGGCGGCAGGTATCGTGCTTGTTATTGCGGCGGCACTACTTTTCTGGTTTCTTAAAACTCAGGCAGGAATGTCACTTAGAGCCACAGGCGACAACGAATACATGGTTAGGGCTTCTTCAATAAACTCAGACAGAATGAAGATAATGGGCTTTGCCATTGCAAACGCTTTGGTATCCCTTTCAGGCGCAATGTACGCTCAGTATTCCTCGGCAGGCGACTCAAACAGCGGTACAGGTATGCTGGTGGTAGGTCTTGCTTCTATCATTATCGGTGAGATATTCTTCAGCAAGCACTCGATCCTCTGCGGAATACTTGCGGCGATATTCGGTGCGATAGCATACAGATTTGTTCTTGCTTTTGCAATGAATCTCGGTATGGACAGCAACTACACAAAGCTTTTCTCAGCCTGCATAGTTGCCCTTGCTATCTCTCTGCCTGCTATCAAGAAGTATATCACAAAGGCATACAAGCGTGTATGCAGTGACAAATAGGAGGTTTAAAATGCTTAAGCTTGAAAATATAAACATAACCTTCAACAAGAACACTGCCAACGAGCGTAAGGCGCTCCAGCACATAAACCTTGATGTGGCTGACGGAGATTTCGTTACTGTAATAGGTTCAAACGGTGCAGGAAAATCCACACTTATGAACGTTATCAGTGGCAGCTACGAGGCTGATACCGGCAAGATATTCCTTGACGGAAAGAACATCACTCACCTAAAGGAGCATCAACGTGCAAGAACTATAGGCAGGCTTTTCCAAGACCCGCTGAGAGGAACTGCGCCAAACATGACCATAGAGGAAAATCTCGGCCTTGCCTACAGTCGTGGAAAGCGTCGTTCGCTGACTATCGGTATCAGGAAAAAGGACGTTTCAGTGTTCAGAGAAAGGCTCAAGGAGCTTGACTTAGGTCTTGAGGACAGAATGAAAATGCCTGTGGGCTTGCTTTCCGGCGGACAGCGACAGGCGCTCACATTGCTTATGGCGACTATCGTTACACCAAAGCTTCTGCTTCTTGACGAACACACTGCGGCACTTGACCCTAAGACCGCAGAAAAGGTCATGAGGATAACCGAAAAGATAGTAAAAGAAAACGCACTGACTACTCTTATGATAACACACAACATTTCAAATGCCATTGAATACGGCAACAAGACTATCGTAATGAGCCAAGGCAAACTGCTTCTTACTATCGAGGGCGAGCAGAGAGCAAACATGACGGTGGAAAAGCTTATGAAGCTTTATTCCGACACCGCCGAGGACGAACTTTCAGACAAGATGATACTTCAAGAATAATCAGACATACAAAAAGCTGCGGAGTTTTCCCTCCGCAGCTTTTACTTTTGTTCTTTCACATAAGACTAAACATATGTTATATCTATTCCTGCGATCTTTGCTCTGCCCTTTATGATAAGGATCTTTTCTTTTTCATCATAAGCTCCGTTAGGCTGGTCTATTCCGCCAAGAACACAGTCGGCCTCCACCTTTATGCCCCAGTTCTTCGGGATATAAAGCTCCACTCCGCCGCAAAGCACATCAACATTCAGCTCGACTTCGTTTCCTGCCATATCGGCAGAATCAAAGTACACCTCCATACCGCTGTAACGGCAGCTTATGTCAACTCTTTTCAACACCTTTGAGGTTATATACTTTGTGCAGCCTGAAAATTTTGCGTCGATACGCACATATTCCCCGTTGTCTGAGGATTTATCCCATGCAGGATTATCGGTAGTGTGGGTGGTCCACTTGCTTTGGGTAAACCTGTAGCGGTAAGGGAAAATAAATGAAAATCCCACGCTGAGAAGCAGTGCCGCACCCAAAACAGGCCATGGGGTGAACTTCTCGATACCGAGAGTTTCGTCAAAGAGTATCGCCATGATAGCCATAGGGAAGAATATTCCCCAGAAGTTAAGGTGTCTGACGCTTGTTACGATAACAGGAACGAGGAGCAGTGAGATCACAACGCTCCACACGCTTACACTTCCAAGCAGACCTGTGCGGTCAAGGATAAGCGCAACGCCTGCAAGGATAAAGAACAAGCCCCATATAAGATTTTTGTTTTTCATAGAAATCTCCTTTCTCCAAGTCTGAGCTTCAAAAGCTTGTAATAGCTTCGTGAGGCGTAAAGCTGTTTGTGAGTGCCTGCAAAGCTTATAAGGCTTGCAGAGGTTATGTTTCGCTCAACGGAATAGATGTGCTTTACATTCACGATAGCGGATTTTGACACCCGCACGAACTTTCGTGGAAGTATCTCTTCAAGCTCGAAAAGCTTCATTTTGACCTGAAAAACGTCGTCAGAGGTATGAGCGTTAAGATTATGTTCCCCTGTTTCAAAAAACAGTATGGAATCAAGGGGAGGATAGAACTGAACTGCGTCTTTGAAAAAAGCTATCTCAGGATCGCCCTCTGTCGACTCCGCCGCCCTTTTCATTTTAAGCACACGTTCATCGGGCTGGGCGCACCTTATGACTATCTCGTCTTCAGACATATTCTCGTCTATCTCTATCCTGACCTTCACGCTTTCACCCCCGTTTTATCTGACAGCCTTATTATAATCTATTTTTCTTTTCATGTAAACCCCTTTTGGCTGACAGGTACAGATTTCTATGCAAGAGGTAAATTTTATGGCCCAAAGGGGTGCTGACCATGCAGCACCCCTCGATTTAGTTTTTTACCAGTAGCTTGCCTCGCTGCCTGTGCCGTTTTGCATATATTTGTATATGAGTTCAAAAAGCTCGCTGTTGTCAACATTGTTTTGTTCCATATAATCCACAACGCCCTGAGCGGTAAGACCGCTTGCATAGTCGCTGTTTCTAAGCACCATTGCAAACTCTGCCGCAGAGCAAGCCTTTGCAAAATTCTGTGACACAGCCTCTGTATAGTCAGAACACATAACAGACTTGTCTATAAGCTTGCTTTCGCTCGCCTCCGGGTCTTTATACCTCACTGAAACTGTGAGCATTTCTCCGCTGAGCTCGTTGGTTTCAGCCTTGCTCTCGTTATCCTGATATTTCAGCGACTTTTCATTGCCGTTATTTGGCACTATCTCATACAAAACCGTGACCTGCTGACCCGAGCCGATATCGCCTGCGTCCTTTGTATCGTCCTCAAAGTCCTCATCATTGAGAAGTCTGTTTTCATAGCCCACCAGCCTGTATGCTGAAACATTTTCGGGATTAAACTCTATCTGCACCTTTGCGTCCTTTGCGACAGTGAAAAGAGTTCCGCTCATTTCTGTTACAAGCACTCTTTTTGCTTCGTCAACGCTGTCGATATAAGCATAGTTTCCGTTGCCGTTATCAGCAAGGGCTTCAAGCCTGTTATCCTTATAGTTTCCTGAGCCGAAGCCAAGCACTGAGAGATATACCCCTGAGTCACGCTTTTGTGATATAAGGTCGGTAAGCTCTTCTTCACTTGACAGACCAACGTTCAGATCGCCGTCAGTTGCAAGGATAACTCTGTTGTTGCCGTCCTCTATGAAATACTCCTCTGCAAGCTTGTAAGCTGTGGTAATTCCTGCCGCACCTGCTGTCGAGCCGCCTGCTGACAGGCTGTTAAGTGCTGAAACTATCTCCTCGCTGTTGTCGCCACTTTCGCCCTCAAGAACAACGCTGTCGCTTCCTGCATAAGTGACGATAGAAACTCTGTCATCAGCCCCAAGGTTTTCAGCAAGCATCGAGAAAGCCTGCTGAACAAGAGGAAGCTTATCCTCGTCCTCCATTGAGCCGCTCACGTCTATGAGAAAAACAAGGTTTGTAGGAACGTCCTTGACCTTTGCTTCCCTTGCCTGAAGCCCCACCAGCATAAGCTTTGCTTCACTGTTCCAAGGACAATCGGAAAGCTCGGTATTTATAGACACCGCGCCCTCCGCAGGCTTTTCATAGTCATACTTGAAATAGTTTATGAACTCCTCTGTTCTCACAGCGTCAGGGTCGACCTCCCAGCCATCATTTATCATTCTTCTCACGTTTGTGTAGGAAGCCGTGTCAACGTCTGTGGAAAAGGTGGAAAGCGGTTCGTCTGAAACAAGCTTATAGCCGTTTTCGGTCAGATGGTTATATTCCTCGGTATTGTAACCCCCTCCTATATTCGCCGTGCCGTCAGTATCTCCGGCTGTAACATTGCTGTATCTGTAGTTTTCCGCAGTTGTTCTTTCATTGTTATAGCTGCCGCTCTTTCTGCTCTCCGAGCCGTCATAACCGCTTCCGCATGAAGCAAGCATTGTCGCCGTCATCATAAGCGACAGAGCTGTGATCAAGTTTCTTTTTATGCTGTTTGAAGTTGTCTTTTTCATAGCTGTCATCTCCCGTAAAATAGCGTGGGCGATATGCCCTTGCGTTGTTAGCTACATAGTCCTCCACTTAGCAAGCAGGTCTTGCAGATCGTTTTTCGAGGAATATCTCATTCGGTCATAGAAATAATCGTTCTTGCTTTTCTGCGAGTCTTTAAGAATACCCGAATCATCGTCAAGACTTTTCCAGCCGTTTTGAAAAACGATATCCCCGTCAAGAGAAATTTCTATTTGAGGTGCATTTTCAAAGGCCATAGAATAAGTGCCGTTTTCTTTCCTCAGTGGTATGAAATATTCTCTGTTTTCCTGCATGATATAAGGGGTAGAGCTTTCAATGGTGATATTTGTTTTGCTTTCTTCTCCTGTCTTTGATACAAGGCTGTTTATTCTCAGGGTGTAATGTGCGCTGTCGCTGTCGAGCCTTGCTGAAAGCACTGTCACATCTGCAAAGAAGTCTGTATCTTCCAGAACGCTGTCCTCTGTGAAATAATCATCGCCCTTTGGAATGTAGCTGTCCTCATAAGCCTTTGTGTCTGTGTGGCTGAAACTGAGCTGTTCGTATGTCTTTTCTTCTCTGTTTTCAAGCCTAGCCTTGTCAGCCGTTTCTACGCTATGCTTTGAAACACTGTCTGACTCTGAGCGGATATCGGCGTAAAGGCTTACGCCGCCGATAATAAGCACGAGCGAGGCTGCTGCCGCTGCAAATTTTCTGTAATTTCTGCGGCTTACTTTTATCTGTGTCTGATCTTTGTCCGTTTTGTTTTCAAGCTGTCCCTCTATCCTGTCCCAGAGCTTTTCCATGTCAGGGGCAGTATCAGAAATATGCTTTTTGTAAAGAAATTTTATGTTCTTAGCCATAGATACTGTCCTCCTTTATGGTCTTTTTTAGTTTGAAAACAGCCTGACGGTATTTCCATGTGACAGTACCCAGCGGCTTCCCCACTGCCCGACTTATCTCACGAAATGTCATATCCATTCCAAGCCTCATGTTCAGGATATCCCTTTCGCCCTCTGAAAGCAGCTTCAAAGCCTCCTCGAAGGTGAGCTTTCCGATCACATCGTCGTCTACCCGCATACTGTCCTGCTGTTCTTTGTGCCCTGCTTCATCATCGTCAAGGGTCGGCGTTTCGTGCCGCCTTTTTCTGATAAAGTCAAGAGCGAGATTTTTCGCCATTACAGTCAGATATCGCTTATGCCCCGTTCCCTTTCGGTACTGACCTGCGGTGTCCCATAGCTTTAGGAAAAAATCTGATGTGAGGTCCTCAGCGTCCTGAGGACTTTTCACAATGTCAAGCATGATGTTATATATCACCTTGCCGTAGCATTGATAGATCTCCCTAAGCCCGTTTTTGTCATTTTTCAGGATCAGCTCCACCCTGAAATCGAACTCAGTGTCGGTCAAGTCTTTCACACCCCTCGATAACTTATATACGATTCTGCACGGGAGATTTTATGGCAAAATAGTATACAAATTTTACTTTTATTTTTTGTGCATTGATAACAAACTTATGTACAAACACGATTGTGCCGATAAGATATTTTAGCACATTAAAGCATATCTGTCAAATAAAAGAACACACCCCCGTCCATATGAACGAGGATGCGTTCTTTGCGTGAAGATCTATGAGAAATTATTTGGAGAGGTCAATATTTCTTACAGCGTCCCTTACCTTAAGAACAAAGGTCGGAGAAACTGAAAGCTCGTCAATGCCCATTCTCAGGAAGGTTTCTGTGAGAGTAGTGTCAGCCGCAAGCTCACCGCATATACCTATCCATGCGCCGTTCTTGTGGGCATTCTCTGCGGACATTTCAATAAGCCTGAGTATAGCCTCATGGTGAGTATCGCAGAACTGCTCTATATCAGGGTTCTGTCTGTCACAAGCAAGGGTATACTGAGTGAGGTCATTAGTGCCAACGCTGAAAAAGTCCACAAGCTTTGCAAGCTTATCGCTTATGATAGCCGCCGCAGGGGTCTCTATCATGATGCCAAGCTCAACGCTGTCAGAAACTGTTATACCCTGTTCTTTAAGCTCAGCCTTGACTTCACCACACATAGTAAGGGCTTTTTCTACCTCTGAAACGCTTGTTATCATAGGGAACATTATGCCAAGATTGCCATATACGGAAGCTCTGAAAAGCGCTCTGAGCTGAGTTTTGAATATCTCAGGTCTTGTAAGACAAATTCTTATTGCTCTGTATCCCAAAGCTGGGTTTTCCTCTTTTTTCAGACCAAAATAATCCACCTGCTTGTCAGCACCGATATCGAGCGTTCTTATGATGACCTTTTTTCCTGCCATGCTCTCAAGAACACGCTTATAAGCATGAAACTGCTGTTCCTCTGTAGGGAAATCTGAGTTTTCAAGATAGAGAAACTCGCTTCTGAAAAGACCTATTCCTCCTGCGTCATTGAGAAGCACAGCACCGATGTTGTCAACGCTTCCGATATTTGCATAAATGTTTATCTTTTTACCGTCCTTTGTGACATTCTCCTTGCCTTTGAGGGTCTGCAAAAGACGCTTTTTCTCCTCGTCTGCTTTCTGCTTTGCGGTAAGCTCAGCGGTGGTCTTTTCATCTGGGTCAACGAATATCTCCCCTGTAAAACCGTCAACGATAGCAAAGTCGCCGTCCTTTATTTCTGACAGGAATTTGCTTCCTACACCTATTACCGCAGGTATGTTCATATTTCTTGCAAGGATAGCTGTATGTGAATTTGATGAGCCATGTGCAGTAACGAAGGCAAGCACCTTGTCTTTATCAAGAGATATAGTTTCGCTTGGTGCAAGATCATCGGCACAAACTATCATCTTGTCGTCACCTGCTGAACCGTCGCTGACATTGCCCGTGAGGTTTGCGATGATCCTGTTGGAAATATCCTTTACATCTGCGGCTCTTGCCTGCATATAAGGATCGTCCATAGAAGCAAACATCTCCGCAAAGTTGTCTGCCGTCACTGCCACTGCATATTCTGCGTTGACCTTCTGGCTGTCGATGATATTCTCTATAGACTCGTTATAATCATCATCTTCAAGCATCATCATGTGTATCTCAAAGATCTGAGCATTTGTTTCGCCCACCTCCCTGAGTGCCTTGTCATAAATGCTCTGGAGCTGTTCTGTGGCTGCCTGCTTAGCTTTGGCAACTCGCTTCTTTTCTCCCTCGCTGTCTTCTGTGTGAATACGTTTTATAGCGGTATCCTGCTTTTTGAATACTGAGATCTTACCCATTGCTACCGCACCGTAAACGCCTTTTCCTGTAAACTTAGTCATAAATATCCGCCCCTTTTCTCATAGATCTTATTATTTTTCACGCTGTTTCCAGCCGATGGGACGCCCCTGCGAACACGCCGCAGAAACGTCCCGCCGGCTGGACGGCTTTTACCGCCCAACTGACAGATAATAATTAAAGTGTTTCCTCAAAAAATGCCTTAAGTGCTTCGGAAGCCTTGTCCTCGTCTGCACCCTCGCAGGTAACAGTAACAGTATCACCCTGCTTAACGCCAAGACCCATAAGAGCCATAAGCTTTGTGATGTTCACGCTCTTTCCGCCCTTTTCGATAGTGCAAACGCTCTCGAACTCCTTTGCTTTCTTTGCAAGAAGTCCAGCCGGTCTTGCGTGGATACCAACTTCGTCTGTGATAGTGTAGCTAAATGTTTTCATGATGAATACCTCCAAATAATTATTTTATCTTCAAGATCATATCTCCTGCCGAAACGCTGTTTTGTGCAACAGGTTCAACAGACGCATAATCGTCCGTGTTGCCTATTATCAAAGGTGTTGTCACCTTATAGCCTGCGGCTTTTATCTTATCCATATCAAAGCTTATGAGCAAGTCGCCTTTCTTGACCTCCTGACCGTCACTGACATGGGCTTCAAAATACTGTCCGCCAAGCTTTACAGTGTCGATACCGATATGGAGAAGTATCTCCACTCCATCGTCCGATACCATATTTACGGCATGCTTTGTGTCAAAAACGCTGTCTATCTTTCCGTCGCATGGAGCGTAAAGCTTGCCCTCTGACGGCTCAACGGCTGCGCCCTCGCCCAGTATCTTTTGTGAGAACACATCGTCCTCAACGTCTTCAAGCTTAACGGCAGTGCCGTTCATGTGGGAGTAAAGCGTTATCGTCTTGCCGTTAGTTTCTGTGTTTTCTGCACCCTCGGTCTGCGGTTTTTCTTCTATTTTATCAGAAGCTTTCTCAGTGCCGACAATGCTGTCAGGGTCATCGCTGTATGGCGAGTCGATAAAATCCTCAAGGTCTGATTTTATAACTGAGACCTTTGGTCCGTAAATGACCTGAACTCCGTTGCCCTTGTGGATAACGCCTGAAGCACCGCTGGCCTTGAGCATATCGTCCATGACCTTTGAGGCGTCATTCACTGTAACTCTAAGTCTTGTTGCACAGCAGTCAACGTCTGAAAGGTTATCTTTACCCCCAAGACCTTTGAGTATCATTGCGCTTACAACGTCTGAAGCCCTCTTGTCTGTGCTCTTTACCTTTGCCGCCTTAGCCTCGTTCACGTCGCTTCTGCGATAAAGCTTAGGTTCAACGTCATCAGGCTCTCTGCCAGGGGTTTTAAGATTCATCTTTGTTATCATAAAGTAGAACACAAAGTAGTAAACAACCGCATAGATAAGTCCAACAACAACTATCCATATCCAGTGGGTCTTTGCGTTGCCCTGCAAAATTCCGAAAAGGGTCATGTCTATAAGTCCACCTGAGAACGTCATTCCAACGCCAACGTTAAGAATGTGCATGAGCATATATGAAAGTCCTGCCAATACGCAATGAACAGCGTACATAAGAGGAGCAACAAACAGAAATGTGAACTCCAAAGGCTCTGTTATACCTGTTATCATTGAAGTAAGAGCCGCTGACAGAAGCAAGCTTCCTACTACCTTTTTCTTTTCAGGACGAGCAGTTTTGTACATTGCAAATGCTGCAGCAGGAAGACCAAATATCATGAACGGGAATTTTCCTGCCATAAATCTTGTTGCCGATACTGAGAAAACTTCTGTTGACTTTGAAGCAAGCTCTGCAAAGAAGATGTTCTGTGCGCCTGCTACCATGTTGCCGTCTATCATCATCGAGCCGCCAAGCTCTGTCTGCCAGAAAGGCATATAGAAAACGTGATGAAGTCCGAACGGGATAAGAGCACGTTCAAGTATTCCATATATCCAAGTGCCTGCATAACCTGAGTTGAGTACAAGCACGCCAAGCTTTGAGATACCAAGCTGTACTACAGGCCACAGATAGAACATTATGATACCAACAATAAGGTATGTGACAGTTGAAACGATAGGAACAAATCTTGTTCCGCCGAAGAATGAGAGCACCTGCGGAAGTTCTGTTTTATAGAACTTGTTGTGCAGTGCCGCAACGCCAAGTCCTACAAGGATACCGCCGAAAACGCCCATTTGCAGCGTGGTAATACCAAGCACTGTCGTTGTGGAATTTTCTGCCATTGCCTCAACGCCGCCCTTTGCGGTGATAAGTGCGCTGATAGTGGTGTTCATTACGATATAGGCGATAGCACCCGAAAGGGCTGCGACTTCTTTTTCCTTCTTTGCCATTCCGATAGCAACGCCCATTGCAAACAGAAGCGCAAGGTTATCGAAAACGGCGCTTCCCGTTTTGCTCATTATGTCGAGTATAGTGTAAAGCACACCGCCCTCATAGATGAATTTGCCAAGATGATAGGTTTCGATAGTTGTGGCGTTGGTGAAAGAGCTGCCTATTCCAAGAAGCAGACCCGCCACCGGCAGCAGTGCGATAGGGAGCATGAACGAGCGTCCCACACGCTGCAATACGCCGAAAATTTTATCCTTCATAATAATAATATCCTCCAAAAAATTATATCTCAGTCGAATTATCATTATGGTACCGTTAATGATAATACCGCAGCGAATACATTATATATAAGCTGTGGCAACAATGCCTATCCGCTTATTTTCTTCAGATGGATCGAAAGAGTTATCATTTCATCTTCCGATATAGTTTTAGCATAATTCTTCAAAATATGATCCTGCATATGCTTTGCACATTTATACTGCTTTTTGAATTTCTTTTTTATGATATCAGTGAACTCCTCGTCCCTGCTGAGAACATTAGGAAGCTCCTGAGATTTGAAGAGCCTTTTCGCAAGATATTTTAAATGCACAAGAAATCTTTCATATGCCACCGAGTTCTTGTTTATCTTCCCTGCCAGACAAGCGTCCGCTATCTCAGCACAGTTGTTCACCATTTTAGTGATATCCTGTATCTGTTCCATTTTTGTGCCGAGCCTTGCGTTTATTATGTGCATTGCGATAAAGCCCGCTTCATCGCCCCTCAGCTCAACGCCAAGTCTTTGGTATATCTCTGCCACGCAATATCTTCCAAGAGCAAGCTCCTTCGGGAAGCAGTCGCTTATGGCGTCCATAAGTGGGTTTTCAAATTCAAGTCCCTGCTTTTTTCTTTCAATGGCGAATGAGATGTGGTCTGAAAGTGTTATTATGAGCGACTCGTTTAGCTGTCCGTCGATATGTGAAGAAATATAGTCCACAAGATCTGCCGTAAGCTTTATATGCTCATATGGTATCTCGGTCAGACACTCGATAAGCCTTTTTCTAAGCTCTGAGTCTGTAACAAGATACATTTTCTGTATTTTATCCTTATCAGGCTCATCACCATATTTTTTCCCAAAGCCTATCCCCTTGCCTGAGATTATCTGCTCTTTTCCTTTATCGTCTATAACGCTTACGGTGTTATTATTTATCACCTTGATTATTTTCATTAAAAAATCCCCCTATAAAATCAAAAAAACCAACCTTAATACGAACCCACACAATATGTCCGTACAAAGTTGGTCATGCCCAGTCTATAAATGAAAGGTAACACTCCAATAAAAGATGTTATGTATCAATTTCACTATAATTATATTAACACACCCATATTTATTTGTCAACAGCATACATAAAATTTGTTTTTCAAATCTGTTTTTTTAACAAATAAACTCATTTTGTTTTGTATAAAACCTACAATTATCAATCTGAAAAGCACAAAAAAGCCGTGGAAACACTGCTGTTCCCACGGCTTTCGGTATGTTAAGAGAGTATCTGTATAGCTTTATTACTTTGTCATAAGCTCGCAAACAAGGTTTGCAAACTCAACAGGGTTGTCGATAGACATACCCTCGATAAGCAATGCCTGATCGTAAAGAAGCTTTGCATAGTCTTTCAGCTTGTCCTTATCGTTAGCATAGAGGTCTTTCAGCTTCTCAAAGATAGGGTGGTTTGGATTTATCTCCAGTGCCTTTTCAGCATTTACCTTATTGCCGTCATTCTGAGGCATAGCGTTGAGGACCTTCTCCATTTCGATAGTTATGCTGCCGTCTGATGAAAGACAAACAGGGTGAGTTTTAAGCTTCTTTGAAAGACGGACAGTCTTTACCTTGTCAGCGATAGCTTCCTGCATGAAAGAGAACATATCCTTGTTCTCTTCGTCAAGCTTTTTAGCCTCTTCCTTTTCTTCCTCTGTGTCAAGGTCGAGATCAGCGTCGCTTATGGACTTGAAAGGCTTGCCGTCATAGTTTATCATCACCTTGATAGCGAACTCGTCAACGTCCTGTGTAAAGTAAAGAACTTCATAGCCCTTATCCTTGATCTTTTCAAGCTGAGGGAGCATTTCGATCCTTTCCTTTGTTTCGCCGCAGGCATAGTAGATCTCTTTCTGATCTTCTTTCATTCTTGAAACATACTCTTTGAGTGTAACGTTCTTGCCGTCAAATGAGGACGGGAACATAAGGAGATCTTTCAGAGTTTCGTTTGCAGCGCCGTATGACTGATAAATGCCAAACTTGAACTGAAGCCCGAATACGCTGTAGAACTTCTCATACTTCTCACGGTCGTTTTTCAGAAGCTTTGCAAGCTCGTTCTTTATGGACTTTTCAAGGTTCTTTGCGATTATCTTGAGCTGTCTGTCCTGCTGTAAAAGCTCACGGGAGATGTTCAGTGAGAGATCCTCAGAGTCAACAACGCCCTTTACAAAGCTGAACCAGTCAGGAAGCAGGTCTGCACATTTTTCCATTATCATTACACCGCTTGAATAAAGCTGGAGTCCCTTTTCATAGTCCTTTGAGTAATAGTCAAAAGGCGCACGGGCAGGTATATAAAGCAGTGCGTCATATGTTGCAACGCCCTCGTTCTTTGAATGGATATGTGCAACAGGTGGCTCATAGTCACCGAACTTCTCCATATAGAAGTTGTTGTAATCCTCGTCCTTTAGCTCGCTCTTGTTCTTCTTCCAGATAGGGGTCATGCTGTTAAGAGTTTCGATAGCCTTGTGTACCTCAGGCTCTTTACCCTCCTCATTATAATGAGTATGCTCGACTTCCATTCTGATAGGGAATCTGATGTAGTCAGAATATTTCTTTACAAGTGACTGTATCTGATACTGATCAAGATATGTTGAATACTTCTCGTCATCAGTATCGTCCTTGAGTTTAAGTGTGATAGTTGTGCCGGCGCCGTCAGGCTTGTCACACTCTTCTATTGTGTAGCCCTCAACACCGTCAGATGTCCACTTATAAGCCTGATCGTTGCCGAAAGCCTTTGTTACAACGGTAACTTCCTTTGCTACCATAAAAGTAGAATAGAAGCCTACACCGAACTGACCGATGATATCAACATCGTCCCCAAGGTCATTGTCTTTCTTGAAAGCGAACGAGCCTGAGTTTGCGATAGTACCAAGGTTGTTTTCAAGATCCTCCTCTGTCATACCGATGCCGTTATCAGAAACTGTAAGCGTTCTGTTTTCCTTGTCGATAGCGATATTGATAGCGAAGTCGCTCTTTTTCATTCCCACAGAAGTGTCTGTCAGGGACTTGAAATACAGCTTATCAATAGCGTCGCTTGCATTTGAGATTATCTCTCTGAGAAAAATCTCCTTATGAGTGTAGATCGAATTGATCATCATATCAAGCAGTCTTTTGGATTCTGCCTTAAATTCTTTTGTCTGCATAAAATCTCGACCTTTCCTTAATAATATTTTACTTTCTTTGAATACTGTTCCATATAATTAGCACTCTATCTATCTGAGTGCTAATTATATTATACAACAAGGTTGATAAAATGCAATAGTTATCACAAAATTTCTCTTATTTATTTACAAATTCATAACATTTCATCACATACCTGACAAAATACCATTTGCAAAAGCACCATGTTGTGTGTTATAATATATAGATAAGACCGAACAAGGGAGGAATAATATTTGACTACCAAAAAGTCCGTTTCCATGCTGACCCCTGAAAAACAGCAGGAAAAGAAACTTCTTACTATAGATTGCGTGAAAATTTCACTTCTGCTCATTTTATACAACCTGCTAAACAGGATATTCGCAGTGTTATTCTTTTACGTTGCATACACTTATCACTCAGGAAAATTCACTCTTAGCTACTCGGCAGTTCTCAGCTATCTGAAAAAGCAGACCGCTTTTATAAGCTCAACTACTTTTTCCATGACGGCAAATTTGTTTATCACTCTTATGAGCGTGCTTGTTTTTGGGATAGTTTTTGCTATACTTTTCCGAAAACGAGAATCAAGCTTTATAAAGCCTAAAAAAGGCACGGCAGTAAAAGGGCTAAAATGGTTTTCAGCCTGCTTTGTGATAAACATTCTGCTGTCACAGCTCATATCTATCCTCACGGGTATACTTGGTCAAAACGGAGTGACAGTTCCCACAAGCGATTTTTCCATTCATCAGCCCTCTGCCATTGCAGTAATAGTGCAGTTCTCATACGTTGTGATAATAGCCCCTATCGTGGAGGAATTTATCTACCGTGGAGCGATCCTCACGGCTCTAAGCCCATACGGAAGGGGTGCGGCGGTGCTTTTCTCGGCACTTGCATTCGGACTTATGCACGGAAATATCCCTCAGGCGGCTTCGGCATTCGGCACAGGACTTGTTTACGCTATTATCGCCGCAAAGTGCGGCTCGATACTGCCAACAGTTATAATACACTGTCTAAACAATCTGCTTGCAAACTTCTCGTCCATATCTGATGCGATAGGACTTGAACACTATGAAACCTTCATGAGCGTTGCTGAGATAGTCATAGGACTGGTAGGCTTTATGGTTCTTTTCACAAGCCTTAAAAAGCTTATCATTGATGACAGCGAAAACGTGCTTACACCGAAAGAATGTCGCAGATACGTCTTTACAAACCCTGCCACTATAGTATATATGCTCTGCCTTATCATACCGATAATAAAGAGTCTTGTCCAAGCAAACAGCTAAAAATCACAAACAAAAAACGGGTGACTGCCAATAACAAATTGACAGCCACCCGATATTTTTTATCCAAAAAGCCTATTAATAAGCCTTGCCCCAAAGCACCATATGCTTCGCAGGCTTTCCACAGCATACGCAGGTATCTGCTATCTCTTCCTGCTCAAACGGGATACATCTTGAACCTACTCCTGTGAGTTCTTTTACCTTATCCTCGCAAGCCTCATCGCCGCACCACATTGCCTTAACAAAGCCGTCGCCCTTTTCCTCAAGAGCCTTTGTTATCTCGTCAAGTGTCTTGCAAACATAGGTACGTCTTTCTCTGTTTTCAAGTGCCTTCGCATAAAGGCCATCATGAACAGCCTGAAGTCTTTCATTTACTGTTTCAACAAGCTCACCAAGCTTGCAGAATACCTTTTCTCTGTTGTGTCTTGTAACAAGCACACACTGATCGTTCTCAATATCCTTTGGACCAATTTCAAGTCTTACAGGAACGCCCTTCATCTCATACTGTGCAAACTTCCAGCCAGGTGACTGCTCTGAATCGTCAAGCTTAACTCTTATGCCTGCATTTTTAAGTGTGTTGTAAAGCTCGTTAGCCTTGTCAAGAACGCCCTCTTTGTGCTGTGCTATAGGTACGATAACTACCTGAACAGGTGCAACAGCAGGTGGCAGAACAAGTCCGTTATCGTCGCCGTGTGTCATTATAACTGCACCGATAAGCCTTGTCGTAACGCCCCATGATGTCTGGAATGGGTGTGCAAGCTTATTATCTCTTCCAGTATAAGTGATATCGAAAGCCTTTGCAAAGCCATCGCCAAAGTAATGCGAAGTGCCTGCCTGCAAAGCCTTGCCGTCGTGCATAAGAGCCTCGATAGCATATGTTGCTTCTGCACCTGCGAACTTGTCGCTCTCTGTCTTTCTGCCCTTTACGACCGGCATAGCAAGCTGCTGCTCGCAGAAATCAGCGTATACGTTGAGCATTCTCTCTGTCTCCTCGATAGCCTCCTCAGGTGTCTCGTGGATAGTATGACCCTCCTGCCACAGGAACTCTCTTGAACGAAGAAATGGTCTTGTTGTTTTTTCCCAACGTACAACAGATACCCACTGATTGTAAAGCTTAGGAAGATCTCTGTAGGAATGAACTATATTAGCATAATGCTCGCAGAAAAGCGTTTCAGACGTTGGTCTTACGCAAAGTCTGTCTTCAAGCTTTTCACTTCCGCCGTATGTTACCCAAGCTACCTCAGGTGCAAAGCCCTCAACGTGGTCTTTCTCCTTCTGAAGCAGGCTCTCAGGGATAAACATAGGCATGCAAACATTTTCATGACCAAGCTCCTTGAACTTTGTGTCAAGTATATGTTGGATATTCTCCCATATTGCGTAGCCGTAAGGTCTTATTACCATACAGCCCTTTACGCTTGTGTATGAAACAAGCTCAGCCTTCATACATATATCAGTATACCACTTTGCGAAATCCTCGTCCATGGAGGTTATCGCATCAACCATTTTCTTATCCTTAGCCATTTATAAAACCTCTTTCTTATATCATTCAGGCATTGTCATTATTCTTGTTGCCGTCGTCTTTTTTAACAGCTTCACTGCTGACATTCTTCTTTTTCTTTTTAAAATTAAGAGCATAGATATCCTCGTTATATATCTTATAGTTGGGATCCCAGCCGTCAATATGGGACTTATCAAATATGCCCTGTACCTTATAGTTCTCAGGATCATTCCCTGTATTCTCACCGTCCACCCTTTCGGGATCGTCCTTTTCGGCAAGCTCAGGGTGACGTTTTTCAATAAATCGTGCTATTTTGGGAGTGATAAGGCAGGCAATGACGATAAAGGTCATTATTACGACACAGCCTGCTGCCAGCTTCAACAGCAATAGCAGTAATTCTTTATTCAGACAAGTCACCTCTTTTCGCAAATATAAAGTTATTATAGCACAATTATTATCCAAATTCAAGAGGTGAAATATGAATTTACCGCCATTTCTGACCTTTAGCACGAAAAAAAGGCGGAACAAAGTCCGCCTTAAAGCATTTTCTTTCGTTTGAAAAAGATTATACACACTATCACTACTATTATACTAAGGGCTATAACACCCGGATACCCCTCTCTAAGTTCGGGCATATTCTGAAAGTTCATGCCATACCAGCCCGTGATAAGGGTCAGAGGGAAAAATATAGTGGATATGACCGTAAGAAACTCCATATTCTTGTTCTGCTGAGCATTGACATGGGACTGATAAGCGTCTCGCACCTGCGTTGCATATTCAAGAAGATGTACAGTTCTGCCCATGAGCCTGTCGGCACGGTCTGAGATAGTGCCGAAATATTTTTTCTGCTTTTTCTCAAAGAAGCCGTTCTCGTCCTCTTCAAGCTCTCTGCCCAGATCCATTATTTCATCATAGTAGCTTCTCAAAATAAGAAGCTCTTTTCTGATAGGCGTTATGGTTTCAAGAAAATCGTCCGTCTTGCCATCGTTTACGTTTTCCTCAAGCTCCATAAGCTTTTGCTCATGTTCCGCAAGAAGCTCGGTGTCACGGAGCATAAATTCGCTGAAAAAATTGTAGATAAAATGCTCCCTGCTCTCTCCCTGATTATGCCTGCTTCTCTGTATGCGTTGAACTAGCCTGAGCGAGAACTCCTCATCGTCTATTATCACCATGTTTTTGTTGTCAATAAAAAACTGTATCCTGTGTCGGCTTCCCTTTATGTCAAGAAGCTTGGGGATAGAAAGCGTGCCTGCCAGACAGAAAGGCTGTGATTCTATCTTACAGAACACAACGTCACGCAGGGATATCACGCCCTCGTAGGTTATGTTCGCCGTTCTGAGGGTTTCCTCTGCGTGAGCAGAGTCGGTAATAAACACAGCCGAGCAAGTTTGTTCGCTTAGCTGTGTTGGTGTTATTTCTTCAAGTGAACCCTTCAGGGCAAATATTGTCATTTATCCTCGACCTCCGCCTTTGAAGCTCTTTCATAGGCAAGATCATAGAAAAATTCCTGAGAATTGAGCGGCTCTTTGCCGTCTGAAACAAGGGTATATTCCCCGTCAGAGTCAAGCTCTCTTGCCTGACAATTATCTGCAAGCATTTTGTCGAACATCATGCTTATCTGAGACTTGATATCCACGTCAAGAATAGGTGTAGCGACCTCAACACGTCTGAGGGTATTTCTTGTCATAAAGTCTGCGGAAGCAATATATATCTTTCTTTCCTCGCCCTTGCCAAACATATAGATACGGGAATGTTCAAGAAAACGTCCTACAATGCTTATTATCCTGATGTTGTCGGTTTCGCCCTCAACGCCTGGGATAAGACAGCATATGCCTCTTACCACAAGGTCTATCTTAACGCCTGCTCTTGAAGCTTCGATAAATCTGTCGATTATCTTCTTATCAGTGAGAGAATTTATCTTCACGCCAATATAGCCCTCTCCCCCTGATTGTGCTATGGCTATCTGCTCGTCTATCATATCAAGCACCTTGTTTTGCAGACAATTCGGTGCAACAAGAAGCTTGTCAACGCTCTTTACAGTATCGTCAGAAGCAAGAGCATTGAACACGTCTATAGCGTCCTTTGCGATGTTCTTATCGCAGGTCATAACAGACAGGTCGGTATAAAGTCTTGAAGTTTTCTCGTTGTAGTTTCCAGTGCCTATCTGAGTATAATACTCGGTCTTTGTGCCTGAACGCTTTGTGATAAGGCAAAGCTTTGAATGTACCTTATAGCCCTCCAGACCATAGATAACAGTACAGCCAGCCTTTTCAAGTCGGCGTGACCACTCGATATTATTTTCCTCATCAAATCTCGCCTTAAGCTCCACCAATACAAGAACGTCCTTGCCATTCTCTGCGGCTTCACAAAGGGCTTCGACCACCTCACTGTGCTTTGCCACACGATACAATGTCATTTTTATAGACACAACATTTTTATCGTCAGCCGCCTCACGAAGCATATTGATAAAAGGCTTTATGCTATCAAAAGGATAAGAAAGCAGTCTGTCTTTCTTTTTTATCTGCGGCAGAATCGGCTTGTTATCGTCAAAGGCAGTAAACCTCTGCGGAACTCTCTTTTTATAGAAAAGCTCGGTTTTCTGTCTGAGTATATCCTGTATCTGGAACAGGAATGACAGATCAAGAGGAGTGCTGTTTCTGAAAACAGATTTTTTATTCACTTCAAGCTGTTTGCAGAGCAGGTCAACGATATTGTTATCAAGCTGCCTTGAAAGCTCCAGTCTGACAGGTGCAAGACGCTTTCTTTTCTTGATAAGGTCAGCCATGAACTCACGGTAATCAAGATCTTCGTCGTAAAGTGCGTCAGCGTCGATATCAGCATTTCTTGTAACTCTTATAAGCGACTTTGACTTGACGGTGTAGCCCTTGAAAATTTTAGGTACATAGTGGAGGATAAGCTCTTCAGAAAGCATATACTTGTCTGTTGAACCGACCTTTATAAGGCGTGGGAAGACCTCGCTTCCGCAGGAGATAACACCCAGCTTTTCCTTGGAATTTTTGCTTTCAAGGACAACTGCGGCATAGATATCCTTATTTTTAAGGAAAGGGAAAGGCTGTCTTTTGCCCACCACCATAGGCGACAGGAGCGGAGCTATCTGATTAATAAAATACTGTTCCAACTGAGAATTTTCCTCCGCTGTAAGCTTGGAAAAATCAACAAGAGCAACGCCCTGCTCGGCTATTTTCTTCATAAGGTCAGCGTAGATCTTATTTTTACGCTCGTTAAGCTCGCCCACTCTAGCGATAACGGCTTTGAGCTGTTCCTTAGCGGTCATATTTGTTTTATTTTCCCTGCTGTCTGGATCGACCTCCATCTGGTCAGTAAGCGAGCCTACACGAACCATAAAGAACTCGTCCAGATTGCTCTGATAGATAGAAGCAAAAGAAAGTCTTTCACAGAGTGGCACGCACTCACGCTCAGCCTCCTCAAGGACTCTTTCATTAAATTTCAGCCATGACAGCTCTCTATTCATAAACACATTTTTCATTGTGCCATACTCCTTTTATTATGATATCAAAACATCTATACTGATTTAATATATTATATCACAAAACGGCAAATTGTTAAAGAGTTTTAAGCAAAATTCATGTAAAATATTCTTATTATACACTTCCTATATTATAGCTGCGCACAAAAATTATGCAAAATGACGCATTTGCTTTTTTAGCAAAAGCATAATACTGTGCAAAAAGGCAAAAATCAAAAAAGCCCAAACTTTTTGCGCAAAAAAGGTTGACAACGGGGCATAAATAGTGTATAATAATCAAGTCGCTATGAGAAACGCATATGGCGGTATAGCTCAGTTGGCTAGAGCACTTGGTTCATACCCAGGGTGTCACCGGTTCAAATCCAGTTACCGCTACCACATTTCTCATAGCGAAAAATCGGCCCGTTGGTCAAGAGGTTAAGACGCCGCCCTTTCACGGCGGAATCATGGGTTCAATTCCCGTACGGGTCACCAAACCATATGCTCGGAAACAGCGCAAATATGTTGTTTCCGAGTTTTGCTTTTATAGTGAAAATCCGCTTTGTTCTTTATCTGTTCTTTATTTTGAAAATGCGGAGTTGTGAGCCGTGGGTCAAGCACCCTTCGGCTCTTTTTTCTTGCCTGAGAAATCGAGTGCCGAGCTGACGGCATCGGAGACTTTTGCTCTGGATTCTTCCAACATATGACAGTAAATATTACTTGTAGTAGAAACTGTCGAGTGACCTAACGCTCCCGAAACGGTCACAATGTCCACACCCTGATTGACGAGAAGCGATGCGAACAAGTGTCGAAAGCTGTGCAAGCCGTAGAACGGAAGGTCGTGCTTCTCACAAAACTCACCGAGCCAGAAGTAAGGAGTGCCGTTCTGCATCGGTTCACCATTCCACTTGACATACAGACGGTCTGTTTCTACCCACTTGTCACCGCATTTGAGTGCCTGCTCGTCCTGCTCAGCCTTGTATTCCCTCAGCATATCCATGATCTCCTGCGGAAATTTCAGCGTTCTCTGCGACTTGCGTGTTTTGGTGGTGTCGGTGTAAACGCCTTTCTTCGCCGTGTAGTTGCTTGTACGGCGGACGCTGATGATGTTGTTCTCAAAGTCCACATCTTTCCATTCCAGACCGAGCATTTCTCCCCGTCTGAAACCGCTGTATATCATCAGGTTGAAGAAAGTGCGGTACTTCAAAGGTTCATCGTTTAGCAGAGAAAGAAATCTCTGTACCTGTTCAGGAGTGTAGATCTGCTTTTCTTTTTGTTCAGCTTTGGGTAGCGTGACCTTTGCACAGGGATTGTCGCTCACCACACCCATTTTCACGGCATAGGCAAACACATCAGACACAAAGCTTAGATTGTGACGTATTGTTTTTGGTGCTAACGGCTTGCCTGTGCGCTCGTTCGCACCCTCTTTGGAGAACGAGTTGACGAACGCCTGTATCTGCCTCGGCGTAATTTTATCCATTCGCATATAACCGATAGCAGCGTAAACTCTCTTGCGAAGCTGTAACATTCTCTCGTATGTAGTATTACGGAGATTTGGTTTAGCGTACTCCTCAAACCATTCTTCTGCAAACACCTCAAATTTTATTGCCTTTGACTGATAGCCGTGATTGCAGGCTTCTTCAAACATGACCGCCTGACGGTTCAGCTCTTTTTCGATTTGCTTCTGTGTCATTTTCGGCTCAGGTTTCCAGGTCATGGACTGGATCACCTGTTTGCCTTTGCTGTCATAGCCACAACTCACCCTGATAGAGTAGCTGTCACCACGTTTTTGTATAGTAGCCATAATATGTACCTCCTCGGTAATATCACAGCGTACCTTTCCGATGATATTGTAGCGCAATATTTCGGCATTGTCAAGGTTTGCTGTAATATTTTTCTCTTGTTCTATCTTGTATTATTCCAGCACGTTCTTTCTTGTGGTGCTGTTGTATCTGAACTGCTGATAGTCAGCACTCAAACCGCAGGCAGAAATGAAAGCCTTAGCCTTTTTCAGCTCACGGGAAAGCTCGTCCTCACGGCTGATACGCTTTGCTTCCTTTTTCATTTTCTCACGGGTGAAAAGTGCCTTTTCCTCCTCTTTCTTCTTGTAGACAGCAAGCTCCATGGAAACTGCTGTCAACTTCATTTTCATGGCATCACGCTCCTGCATCGCTGTATCATACTCGGATTTGAGCTTCTTGTTGGTCTTGACCATTGCCACATACTTCTTTGCCGCGTCGCTGAGCTTGTCATAGTCCTCTTTGGAGAGAGTGACCTTTTTGCCGAACATGGACTCCTTGGCTTCAATGCCCTCAATCTCATCGAGCTTGATCTTCTTCTTGGCTGCCTTGTCAAGTTCAGAACGGGCTTCGTCACGCTCGGTCAATGCCTGTGCCTTTTCTTCTTCAAGACGCTTGATCTCGTCCTGATGCTTGCCGTATTCCTCGGTAGTGTAACTGTACCCTCTGGACTTCTTCGGCTCGCTAATTTTGATACTGTGAGCAAGGCAAATCTGGTGCAGGACTTCCCACTCAGAAAGCCGCCAGCGGTTGATCGCATTTGCACCCTTGCCGTACCCCATTTCTTCGAGAGCCTTCGCCATAGCATTTCGGGTATCAAGTCCTCTGTCGAAATGCCCGATTGGAACATAGTCGATATGCAAATGGGGAGTTGCTTCATCGAGGTGCATCACGGCATTGAATACATGGAAATTCGGATTTCTTTGTTGAAAGCCCTCCATGTATTCACGCAGGCAGTCAACAGCAATCTCCGCATCGGGAGTGCCGACACCCGTATCGTCTTTCGTACCGATCTGCACTAAGTCCTCATAGAAACTTTTCTGCTTGTTCGCTCCCGTGATAACGCTCTTGCTCGGCTCACGGTTGAACAGGTGCTGAAAGTAATCGGGAATACGGCGGTCATTTCTTTTCTGACGGGCGTTGTATCTCTCTACCGCTGCGCCGAAAAGCTGATCGTAGGTTTCGCCCAAATCCTGCTGAACAAAAACGATGTTGTCCGCAGTCCGTGAGCTGTCAATATTCTTGGCAGAGAACTCTCGGTTGTTATGCGACAGGCTGCCCTTGCCCTGACACATCGAGATAGTCTTTGTATTCATAAAAATGTCTCCTCTTTATTTATGTATGTTGACACTCTGACGAGTGAATTGCTGATGCAAAGCCCTAACGGGCAATTGGCTTGCAACGATACGGAGATCGGCAAACCAAACGGCTCGAAGAGCCGGAATTTACTTGCGGAGCGCCGCCAGTAACCCCAAAGCACTTTCGACAGCCTAATCGGACTATCAAAAATGCTTATGGGGCTCTGCGAGGCTGAATCGGCTGACGGAGCAGCCGATAATGTGGACACAGTAATGCGGAAATCCACATTACAATTTTGAAAAATCAGCACTCTTATTTTTCTGAAAATCTGCTATCTCGGAAACGATATTTTTCATCGAAAGCCGACCTGCTTTATTGCTGTTTATGAACTCCCAACAAAGATACTCTGCGTAGTTGAGATGATGCAAGGAATACACAAAACGCTCATCGCATTTTTCATCGGGAGAAGCTGGAGCAAAAGCTCTCCATTCACGCATCAGCCAGAGGTAATTATTCAGCGTTTGCCACGCCCGCTTTTCCCATTCTTCATAGGCACGTTTTTCGGCTATTCGTTTCTGGTATTCCGTTACCTCAGTGACAGTCGGAGTTTTGCCTATCTCGATATGCAAACAGAAGTCTTGATTGAGCTTTTTGACCGCATCAATCGGCTTGTCCAAACTGAATATTTTTTGCGTGAAGCTAATAACATCATGATGCTCTCCGCAACCGAAGCAATGAAAGCTATTGGGATAAATCTTAGCGGAGGGAGTTTTCTCATTGTGGAATGGACACAATACCATTCCCGAACGATTGATATGTAAGCCGTATCCCTCCGCAACAGTTTTCATATCAATAGCAGATTTTACTTGCTCAAATATCGTCACTCTATATCAAAAAGGAATAGAGTTGAAATACTCGATAGCCGACTTGAAAGCTGTCTGCTCCTGCTCTGTCAGGAAGTGGCAAGGGTCATAGTCCTTATTGTCCTCAGCATAGAAGCCTCGCTGACGGAGAACAGAGAGCATCTTGTCATACAGCTCGTTGTCACCGCTGCTGATAGTATTATCGTTGATAGTATTCATCATATCACCCCCTTACTTCTGAAAATAGGAAAGCAAATCAGCCTTGTTGACGAGAATCTTGCCCTTGATACCTTCGCCCGTGCGGATAGATTTGATCTTCTCCTGCTTCACAAGCTGACGGACGGTATGCTCCGAAAGTCCCTGAATGATCTCAGTGCATTCCTTGATCGTGAGCATCTCCACCTTTTCGGGTGGAACGCTCGGTGTGGTGGTGGTCTGCGGAACGGCGTTTTCTCCGTCCTCGGCGAGCTGAATCAGCAGCTCCAGAATGTTGTCTACGATCTCTTTCTTCTGTGTAGTATTCATAGTGTATACCTCTCTATCTATGGTATTTGTTTGTAGTTTTGTGAACTATCGGCATTTTCAGCACAATCGAAAATCATCGCTCCCGAAAATGTCGATAATGTCGATTGTTCAGATGTTGGGATTAATAAAAACCATAACCCCACTCTTGTTGTTGCCGTTCGCTCCCTTCACCTTCTCACGGCGAAGATAGTTGTACTCCTCCAACATCTCCATTGTCTCGCCAAAGTCGGCGGCGTTCTTGAAAAGCGTACAACGGCAGAGCTTGTACAAGTCATTCTGCCTGATATCACGGATACCCTTTGAGCGTATCTTGTTCAGCACCCTTTCTGCCTTGACTGTTCCGAGGTCAATATCTCCGAGACTATAAGCGTATATCGCCTGCTCACGGAAATACTCACCGATCTCAATAGCGTTACAAAACGTATCAAGAGTTACACGGCATTCCACAGGATTCGCATCGTTCAGCGCACACTTGATACAATGAATGATACCGCACAGGCGGAGCAGTTCGCCGTGATACTTGCCACCCCAGTCCTTGCAGAAAGCCATATCCGTAACAAGGTGCGGTTCGATGAAGTTGTTGTAATAGTCAACAAACTCGCCGTATGCCTTGCTGTCAAAGTGCAGATACAACTCCTTTTCATCATGATAGGTGAATTTCGTGCCGAGGAGCTTGTACACGAGGGTTTTATAATCCTCGGTTACTTTTTCGGGGACAGCCTGCGTATCATACTTTCTTGTACCGATATTGCTAACGGGGAAACAATAGAGGAAACGGGCTATCAGACCGCTGCCCCTGAAAGCCGAATTGTTTATCATGCTGTCAAACACATAGGGCTGACACGCAAGGCAGATACTCATGTACGGCTTTTTGAGAACGATGCTCCCTCTGGTTGCTCTGTCGCTGATGTAGGGTTCACCGTTCCATGATTTCAGCAAGAGGTCAAGGTTTGGGACGTTGTTGCTGTACCGTCCGCTAAAGTTGCCTAACATTCCGGCTTCATCAGAGATCATCAGCAGAGTGCCGTTTTCTTCAAGCTGATGCACAAGAGATTCGGGAGTAATATCATCAACAACTATTCTGCGGAAGTTGCTCGAAGGGATATTGCTGATCTCCGTCTGGAGCTTGGCGATCTCATCGGCTGTCACATCTTTCTTCTTTTCAAGGGCTTCGAGCTTGCCTTGTAAAAGCTTGCACTCCGCCTGAGATTTGAAAATATCCTGCTTGTTACTCTCGTTCCAATCGTGAGCAAACTGTATGTATGGTCGCTTCACCATTGAGATAACAGGAGACTTCTTGAAGCTCGGCTCTGCTACTGTAAGAGCATCAAGCACCAGCGGCTCGGTATGGTCACGCTTTGCCGACATTCTGTAAACACCTGAGAAACAATAGCTTGCCGCAGATAGAATAGCTGTGCCAGCCATTGCAACGTCTGTAGAAGTGGTAGTCGCTATTGCATCAGCCATATCTCCGATAATAGGAGGGAGAGCGTTCACAGGAAACGGCAGAAGGTTTGTTCCGTCGGGACGTAGGGGCGTGGGTGTTGCCCACTGGTTGTTGTCATTCAAATTTGTATCAGTCCTTTCTGATGTTTTGTGATGTGTCAGCCGTCTGTCTCTTGCTGACATGAACATTGTACCATACGATGCAACAGCAAAGCAAACAAAATTCGTATATACCGTAAAATATACGGCAAGTTTTGAAATAATACGCAAAAAGCCTTGACAAGACACCGTATCAAGCGTATAATTAGTATATACGAATTGACGAGTTATCGTATCAAGGAAGAGGTTAGAATATGTTGTTATACCGTATAAATGAAAAAGACCGCACCGTGAGTATCGTGTGGTCAATCAATAAGAACGAACTTCTATCGGCTTCTGAAAAGGAACAGGTCTATACGTTTGATGAAATACTGTCACAGCTTGAAGATTTTCGTAATAACCGCAGCGAGATATTTGAGAATCTCCGTATCACTATGATGAGTGGTCTGAATGAGCGTATCAAGGTACAGAATCTTGTAAAAAACATTAAGTCTGCTGTTATTGAGAACAGCGACAACGTATTTTTCAAGTATTACAGCAATCTGCTTACGATAGCTTATATGAATATCGGTGAGCCGATCCTGATGCCGAAGGACTATGTTAAGGAGAGGTTCAACCATAAAAAGCTGGTGGAAACGGCAAGAGCCGAGCTTCAAAAGCAGATTGACGAGATATTGCAGGCTATGAATGATGAGCGTAATTTCGACTACTCTGCTACGGGCGAAATTTTGGTTGCCACTCCGAGTTCGCAACTTGCTGTCATACGCACCGAGAATAGCAACATTGTGTATCGTGTTGCTGACAAACCGCTGCTCACATTTTTCTATGAATTCAGTTTCGCTGTGTTTAATGCAGGGCTAAAAGTTTGCGAGTGCAGATTCTGTCACCGACATTTTCTTGGGACGGAAGAAGCTGTATGCTGTGAACGTGAGGAGTGTCTTTCTGAAAATAAAAGGCTGAAAAACCAGATGACAAGGGAGAAACGTAAAAACAGCGAATACACTCATGATATGGATAACTACAACACCTATGTCAGAAACAAGAAAAAAGATTTGAAGATAGCCAAAGTCAGCCCATTTGTTATGGACGAGTTTGAGAATCTGAAAAAGAAATGCAAGGCTATCGTTGACAGCAAGCTGGCAGAATGTGAAGAATATGGACTGCCAGTGGAGGAACTTGCTCATACGATCGAGGAACAGGAAGCTGTTATCAAAGCTTTCAGAGATAAGGCACTGGCTGAAAACAAGTGATGATGGGAACTTTGATTCCACCGGAGTCGAAGTTGTCAATTGTGAAAACTGAGCAAAATATCCGGCTAAACCATTGCTTTTTCCGATCATTTATGCTATAATAATATGGGTAATTATATCGAAATGGAGATTATTATGTTTGATATTTGGAACAGGAGATATACGGGCAGTAAGTATAAGCTCTCCTCTTGGATAAGTGAGTTGATAGCTGAGAACTGCAATGGCAGCTCTTTTTGTGATATTTTCGCAGGAACAGGCATAGTTTCATATACTATGCTTGATAAAATGAAGAAAATTTACATCAATGACTTTCTTTACTCGAATGAAGTTATTTATAAAGCGTTCTTTGATGCTGCTCCTTATGACAAGAAGTTGATCTCTGAATATTGTAGCCGTTTTCAATCTCTGTCAACTGACAATATAGATGAGAATTATATCTCCATTAATTTCGGAGGTAAGTTTTTCTCACATACTGATGCAAAGCTGATTGGATATATAAGAGAAGTCATCGAATCCGATAAAGATAAACTATCAGAAAAGGAATTTGCTATACTTCTTGCATCTCTGCTCTATTCAGCTGACAAGAGCGCTAATACCGTAGGTCATTACGATGCTTACATAAAGGGACACGATATTCCTGACACATTTAGATTTGATCTTATCAATCCATATAAAACAAAGAAGTCGCAAATAGCTATATCACGAGAGGATTCTAATGAGTTTGCTCGTAAGCTGAAATGCGACATAGTTTATATTGATCCGCCCTACAATTCAAGGCAGTACAGCAGATTTTATCATGTTCTTGAAAACATTACCTGCTGGCGCAAGCCTGAGCTTCACGGAGTAGCGTTAAAGCCTGATCCCGAAAACATGAGCGACTATTGCCGTAATAAAGCGAAAATAGTATTCAAGGAACTTATTGACAGCCTTGATTGCAAATATATCGTTGTTTCTTATAACAACACCTACGAATCAAAGAGCAGTTCTTCAAAAAACAAAATGACACTTGAAGACATTGAAGCTGCTCTATCTGCAAGAGGAGAAGTCCAAAGATTTGAAACATCACACATCTTCTTTAATGCAGGGAAAACCGATTTTAATGACCATAAAGAACTGATTTTTATTGTTAAAGTGAAGTGATTACTATGAAAACTCAGATAGCTACATCTTTCCGAAGATCACCTTTTTTCTATGTAGGAGATAAATTTAAGCTTGTTCCACAGCTTAAAGAACATTTCCCGACTGATATTGACAGGTTCATTGAACCTTTTTGTGGAGGCGGTAGTGTATTCCTCAATGTCGATGCCGAAAGCTATCTTGTCAATGATATTGACAGCTATATGATAGCCCTGCATAAACTGTTATTTGATTACAGTAACGATGTTGACGTTTTTTGGAGCAAACTGACAGATATTATCAATGACTACGGTCTTTCAGCTTCTTTCCTGGGCAGGACTGTTCCTGACGAATATAAGATCAACTTTGTAAAAACTTACTATGCAAAGTATAATAAAGAAGCATATATGAAGCTCAGAGCTGATTTCAACAACGACAAGTCCGACCTGTTGAAGCTCTATGTATTGCTTATCTACGGCTTTAACCGTATGCTGAGGTTTAATGGCAATGGCGATTTCAATCTTCCTGTAGGGAACGTTGACTTCAATCAGAACGTAGTAAACGCTCTTAATAGCTATTTTGAGTATGTATCTGAAAAGGATATTGAGTTATTCAATCTGGACTTTGAGGATTTTCTTGCCAAAATAGAGCCGAATACCGATGACTTTATATATCTTGATCCGCCATATCTTATTTCATTTAGTGAGTACAATAAATTGTGGAATCCTGAAACAGAGCATCGGTTACTCAATGTCCTTGATGAGCTTAATAGCAAACATATACGATTTGCAGTTTCAAATATCATCAGACATAAGAATATGTATAACGAGATATTTGACACCTGGGCGAAGAAATACAACGTTATTGACATTACAAGCAATTATATCAGCTTCCATGATAACACGCAGAAAGGCTCTTATGAGGTGTTAATCACAAATTATTAAAAGATATACAATAGAGATTGAAAATAGATTTTTATGGAGGACTCTTCTATGAAACTTGACTTTGGAACGTTAAAATTTTCTAATGAAGAAGAGTATTATGAGGCTCTCGGGTATTTTTGTAATAGAAATGCATTCAGCATCTCTTATGAACCTAATAAAGCAACTGGTTCTTATGCCGATGCATATAGAATCAGAAAATTATCTACTGCAACCAATTTAATCAAACCAATTACGACTGCTATTCGTTCAGGTGGAAGGATCAATTGTAACAAATATGTTCAAGCACTATTGTCGGATCATAGATTTATACAAAATGGCAAATTGATATATGGTATCATCGAGAACGTCCTTAAAACGGTTCCTCCAAAGTATATTTCCAGCTTTATAAAAGGATATACGAACAGCAGTATCTCCAATGATAATAGTATTACATTATATGAAACTGAAACAGTAAAAACATCCGCAAAATCACTAAAAAAAGTGGATATTCCTAAGCCGCCAAAACAAACAGTAAGAACTACAACCACAAAGAAAAAAACAAAGCATGATTATATAAAAGAGAGTATAAAACAAACACAAATAGGTGAACGTGGCGAAAGGTTGGTATTGGAATTTGAAAAGGCAAAACTTCTTTCGGCTCAGAAAGAAGGAAAAATAGAATCTATAGAAAATCTATTAAAATAGGTTTCTTTAGAAGATGATTCTGCCGGATATGACATTCTTTCATACGATGTCGATAAAGAAGCTCCGATTTACATAGAAGTCAAGGCTACGACAAGTGGAAAAACAACGCCTTTCTATATTTCTAATGGGGAGTTGTCCTTTTCAAAGAATCATTCTCAAAACTATCGTTTGTACAGAGTATTTAACTTGAGAAATGATGTTGCAGAATTTTATGAATTATCCGGAGACATATCCACAAATACAACTATTGAACTCGAAGGAGAAACATACAAAGTAAGTTTAAAATAAAGTTCTAATCACTTTTAACTTGTAATTGTACAATAAATCGCTGGTGGTGCGATTAAAGAATTAGTAAGGATACGTTGTTTTTATCTCATGTAGTTCAAATTATTGAGAGCTCAGAGTATTATATAGAGAGGGGTTAATTATGGCTAAGGAACGTCAGAAAGAATATAAACCACTATCATTTTCAACGACTATGAGGAATCCTGCAAGAATAGCAGATTTCTTGAACTGTATACTTCCTTTTGAAGGACAAATATTGACCGAGCAGATCATACATGAAGTTGCAGTTAATCTGATTTCCAAGAAGTTATATAAGCCGACGTTCATCGGTACAGACTCAAGACTTAAAGCTATATACAATAGTGAAAACGATTTTAACGTTGAAGATACCGAATACATAATCAGAAACAGCCCACAAGATCATAAGGAAGCTGGATTTGAAAAAGGCTGGCCTTCAAGATTTGACACTTGGTATAAGCTGCCTATGGAATTTGGATTTATCTTCTATGGTATGGACGCTCCTATAGAGATATCCACCACTGGACATATGCTCATTGATGCAGTCAGAGAAGTTCCTAAGAACGATGATAAGATACAGAATGTATTTCTCAACGCAATGATGAAGTATCAGACCAACAATCCTTTCCGTAAAAACTCCAACACAAATGCACCACTGCCGCTTCTCTTGAACGTAATTAAAAAGCTCAAAGATGATCCTGAAGAAGGCGATTCCGGAGTATTTATCAGCGAATTATCAATGATAATCTGCTGGCCCGATAATGATGCTGACGCTTTATATAAGGAAATCAAGGCTTTCAGAAAGAAGCATCGTTTCACCTATGGTGATGAAGTCATGTATGATCGCTGCTTACAGATATTAAACGCCGATTCTTCAAAGAAAAATAGATTTAAAATCAGTCAAATAACAGGCGAAGCTGTTGACGAGTTTATCCGTAAAATGCGTATAACAGGGCTTATCTCTCTGAGGGGCAATGGTCGCTTTGTAGACTTCAACTCATTTGAAGCAGAGAGAATAGACTATGTTATCAGAAATTATACTGTTTTCGATTCTTTTAGCTCCAAAAAGGACTATTTCAAGTATATGGGCAACATTGATCCTCATATACTCAGTATTCAACATCAAGAGCCAACGGGTATGGCTGCCGTCAAAGAAAAAACTATCAAAGAATGGGCTGAAAAGCATGATAAGGACTTCATCTACAACGAACTCAATATCACCTGCTCTCGCAACGAAAGCCACGATCCAACGCTCCGTGTTATTGATAAGCCTACAAGATTTGAGTTTCTTATCAGCATAGCCTTAAAGCAGCATTTCAAAGATCTTATCATTAGACCCAATTACAAGTCTGACGATGAGGGCATTCCTACTTTCACCGCAGCAGGCGGTATGGCAGATATTGAATGTTTTGACAAGGACTGCAATCCGCTTGTAGAGGTAACTCTTATGCAGGCAAGGACACAAGCTACCAATGAAATGCCTGCCATTACAAGGCACTTGACAGAAGCTATCGAGAAGTATCCTGATACTAAGGTTTTCACTCTTTTCATAGCACCTGCACTTCATGCCGATACGATATATATGGCGAAATTCTCTAAGTTTCAGTATAATGTCGATATTATAACGCTTAATATCAAGGAATTTATTGATAAGTTGAAGGAAGTTGCGAAAATTATTGATTTTGTTTTGTAGGAAAAGAGGAATTATATGCCATATACCTTTTTAGACCTTGCTGTAGAAGTTATAAAAATGCAAAATAAGCCAATGTCTGTTTATGAAATATGGAATAAAGCAATCGAGCTTGATTTGCTAAAAAAATTGCCGAAATATGGTAAAACACCAGAAAAAACTCTTGGTGCAAGTATATATTTAAGCATAAAGCGAGGCGGTGATGATAACCCATTTATTCAGTTTTCAAAAAGACCTGCACAGTTCTTTTTAAAGGAGCTCACCGCACCTTCAACGCCTGTGCCAGAACCTGTTGCCGAGGAAAAGCCTTCATATAAGGAACGAGATTTACATAAAATACTGTCATCGTTCGTTTTCTCGGATTCACATTTTAAAAGCTATACAAAGACCATATATCATGAATCTTCCACAAAAAAGAAAAAAGGTAAGAACGAGTGGTTGCACCCTGATATTGTGGGCATTCGCTATCCGTTTGATGACTTTTGTGAAGATACTCGGCATTTGATGAATGCAATGGCTCACAACAAATGCAAGATCTTTTCATTTGAATTAAAGCGTTCCATCGACTTCTCCACTTTAAGAGAGTATTTCTTTCAGGCGGTATCAAATTCAAGTTGGGCAAATGAAGGTTATCTTGTAGCACTTAAATACGATCAGGATCCTGATTTTATGGACGAACTCAGACGGCTGAACAGTGCTTTTGGAATAGGTTTTATTAAACTTAATATTGAAGACTATACTCAAAGTGAGATACTGCTATCAGCAAAAGAAAATGAACTTGATTGGAATACTATCGACCGATTATGCGAAGAAAATCCTGATTTCAAAGCATTTATTAATACTATAACGTCGGATTTGAAAGTTGATATGATGCGTAACTCTAATGATTTTGATACGGTATTCTCTACAGATGAAGAGTTTCAGGGATACATTATGGAGAAACACATCAAGTAAGGAGGAGCGGTATGTTGACAGGTTTTCTCGAATACAAGGAACAGGAATACTCTTTTATTTTTCAGGAAAATGAACGGGAATTACAACTAATTCCAATAGAATCAGAGTCCCATACTCAATCTTCGGTAAATATCAATCTTAATGGCGTTTCATTTGATTTTGAACGAATATCCATGGATATTCCTTTTTTAACAGGAACAATTAACGAAAATCATCGTAAAATAATATTTGTTACAGTATGTGGTGCGGCAATACGACAAGTTAACAACATATTATACATCAAATTATATGCATACTTTTTGTTTAACACAAATGACGTCAAAACAATTGATAAGCTATCTTTTTGCTCTCCTGAGATAGACCATATCTTTAATGCTAATCGTGGATTGAAACTTGGTATTCAGGATATTGTTGAATGCAACAAAACAGGAACTATAACCATAAGTACGAACAATTATGAGTCAACGACTTCATCTACAGATTCTTTTGTGGTCAACGATAAAAAAGTTTTAGTTAGTTTTCAGATAATAAGAAAAATAAATACGTCAATCGGAAAGCCACCGCTTTCGCTTAGTTCATGCTTATGCTTTGAATTTGCAGCAACAAATGACTACTCTTTTATCATTGATTTATGTAATTACGCCCGTAATTTTATACGTTATCTTTGCTTCAGACTTAATATTTATTTTTCATCAATAGACATTTATACCCCTGCTGAAAATAATAAACATCATAATATAGGCACAGTGAATATGTTTTATGACCTTCATGAGCCAGAGCAAGAGCCTTTAAAAAAAGGTAAATGCATCAAATATGAATATATTTCAGGTAAAGAAGGTAAAATCTTAACCGATATTGCTGATAAAACACTGTATTTACGCCATCTCCCTAAATCTTCAGAGGATGAACATCATATAGATATTGACAGCTTTATAGTGATTACTGCTGCATTTGAGTGGGAATTTAATCGGAACTACCCTGAGGGCATTACTAAAAGTAAAGCAACCCAAGAGATAGAAGAACTTGTAACCAAAGAAATTACTGAATTACGAGATAAAAGCTCAGGAAAAAAGAGAGAGAAATATAAGTTCCTGCTAAAACTTGTGAAATCTGATTCATTGAACTCTAAAGTAGTACAAGTTTGCAAGGATTTTTCTGAAATTATAGGTGTGTTTGGTGAAGATTTGTATAGTATAAATCATATAGAATTCAAATCAAGTGAAATAGGAAAACGTGTTTCTGATCAAAGAAATCATTATGCACATGGAGATATAGATAAAGAATTCATAGATGAATCTTTGCTTGATGTTACTTTTCTAAAATACTTAGTTTATGCAATACAGTTGCAATATTTTGGAGTTACAGATGAAAATATTAGAAAAGCAATTAATGATGTATTCCACCTAAATTATGCTTTATAGGCACAAATAATTACGGCTGCACCCCGAAGGCACAGCCGTAAACAATCAAATATAAACCATACACTCAAACACCGTTTCTCTCGCCATATAGACGAAGCAGTTTTCAAGACTGAGCATCTTCTCGGCATCATCGTTGAGAACAGCTTTCTGATAGCAACTATCTGTCTGCTTCCAAAGCTCTACCTGACGGGAGATAGCTTCACTGACTTTCAGTTCCATATCATCAAGATACTGCACGATCTTGCCCTCATTGACGAGTCTGCGAAGTCTGTCAGGGTTCTTGTTGTCGGAGTAGTGGAGATGATACCTGATGAAGTCGGTGTGGTAGGTCTTGCTTTCTTCGGTCAGTGTATCGGGATTGAAGTGTGTAACGGTCACAGTGTTAGTGTCAAGTCTCCAAATCGGTACATCTTTCTTTTTCAGGGGATTGTATGCGGTCTGTACGCTCTTGTATCTGCTCATACCGTACACCTCACTTGATAGGGCTTTATCATTTCAAGGACGAGCTGTGCGCCGACCTTAAAACCCTTGCGGAACTCATTACGGTTGGAGAGGTTATGCAGGTCAATGTCTGCCGACTGGTACTCATCAAGAATATCGGTGCTATTGGGATAGGCTTTCCTCAGCTTTGCTTCTGCCTTGACAAGCCTATCGAGGGCTGCCTTGTATGAACCGTCCATATCTTCAATCTCGGTCAGGTGGAATAGGTCATAGACGTAAAGTTCATCAAGTATATTTTTACTCATTGTAATACCTCCGTTTTGACATTCATTTCATCTGAAATGAAAAATCCGATTGACAATAGATTTGAAAAGATACGCTGTGATGTGATTCTAGTTCTTTATTTGTTCTTTATCATCACAAAAAGTTGGCATAAACCAGAGTAAACGAGTTTTTGTAACTTGCTCTGAAATGCCGTATTTTCCGCATTTTTTCAAACTAACTGAAAATCAGAAAAATCAAAGGAAGATTTTCAATTCCCGTACGGGTCACCAAATCATATGCTCGGAAACAGCGTAATATCGCCGTTTCCGAGTTTTTCTTTTATACCGAAAATAGGGTTTGTCCGCTATTCGGATTTTGCAGCGGACATTCTTGTTTTATCTTGTGCTATCCTGCGGAAGAAAACTGAACGCTCCGTCCATCGCCTGAGCCACTCTCGCCTGTGCTGTCTGGAACATATGAGCATAGACGTTCAAAGTCGTTCCCGAATTGCAATGCCCTAACGCCCCCGATACTGTTACCACATCAAGACCCGACGAGATCAGAGCCGAAGCTGCGAAGTGTCTGAAACTGTGAATACCGTAGAAAGGCATATCGTTCTTCTCGCAGAACTCTTTCAGCCAGCCATAGGGAGTCTGATTGTTCATGGGTTCGCCGTTCCACTTGACGAACAGCCTGTCGCTCTCTACCCACTTGTCACCCAAGCGGAGTGCTTCCTCGTCCTGCTCGTCCTTCAGCTCTTTGAGGATACCCATGATATAGGGACTGATCTTCAGCACACGCTTTGAACGCTTAGTCTTTGTGGTGTCGGTATAAATGCCACGCTCCGAGGTGTAGTTGCTCGTTCTCTTAATGCTGATGATATTGTTCTCGAAGTCGATGTCCTTCCATTCCAGACCGAGCATTTCGCTCCTGCGGAAACCGCTGTATGCTATCAGATAGAAGAAAGCACGGTACTTTGTGTCCTCACCGTTGATAGCCGTGAGAAGCTGCGCGATCTCCTCCTGGGAGTAGATAGGCTTTTCCTTGACCTCGCCTTTCGGGATAGTCACTTTCCTACAAGGATTGTCCGATACCAAGTCCATACGAACAGCGTAGCTGAACACGTCCGAGATAAAGCTCAGGTTGTGACGTATCGTTTTCGGTGCGAGGGGCTTGCCCGTCTTTTCGTTCGCTCCCTCTTTGGCGAGAGAGTTCACAAAACCCTGCAAATGTCTTGCGGTGATCTTGTCGATACGCAAGTGACCAATAGCAGGATAAACACGGTGCGTAAGCTGGAGCATACGCTCGTATGTAGTGCTTCTGAGAGCGTTTTTAGCGTAGTTCTCGAACCACTCCTCCGCAAGCTCCTGAAACTTCATAGCAGAAGTCTTGAAGCCGTGATTGACCGATTCCTCGAACATCACCGCCTGACGGTTCAGTTCCTTTTCGATCTGCTTTTTGGTCATACCCTCATCAGGCTTCCAAGTCATGGACTGCTCCTTGTGTTTGCCGTTTACATCGTAGCCACAGCTCACTCTGATGAGATAGCTGTCGCCACGCTTTTTTATTGTTGCCATAGATTACCTCCTAAGATCTATGACATACCCTTGTACATCTATAATCTTAGCGCAATATTTCGGGCTTGTCAAGAGATTTGACGTATCTTTTCAGGGTATGTCATAAAGTTTCATCTTTTGTTCTGTTTTATATTATTCCAGTCCCCACGATTTTTTCTTTCTGGTGGTGGACTGCTGCTGTACTTCCTGTTCATGCTGACTGTGAACATACTCCTGTGCCTGTCTGACCTCAGCGTATTTCTGCGGTTCAAAGCGTTTCAGCAGGCTCACAAACTCTGTCAGGTCATCGACCTCAGATTGCAGAGAAGAAACATCACGGCGCAGTTCCGAGCATTCTCCCGAAGTCTGTTTCAGTCGCTGACGCACATCTTCTGTTTCTTTCAGACTCCTGTCAAGCCGTTCACGCAGAGCGTAAACCGTATCGCCGGACTTGTGGGTGCTGTCACTCAGCTTCTTCATGATCTTGCTCAGACGCTGTGCCTTGGAGATGATTTCGTCCGAATGCTTCATGATAGACAGCTTACCGTCAAGCAGACTTGTTAGTTCTCTGCAAAGCTGCTCACACTCGTCCTCGACCTGAAACTCCTTTTTATAGTCGGGAATGTAGTTGAGTATTGCCTTGACCTGAGCCGACTTTTCTTCTATCTGCTGATCGAGCTTTTCACTCTCCGAGCGTTTTTCAGAAAGCTCCGCTTCCATTTGAGCATTCTGCTCTGCAAGCTCATCATTCTGGCGGCGCTGTTCCTTATACTCAGGTATCTCCAGTGTCCCTCTCGCCTTTTCGGGAACGAGGGGCTTGATACCATGTTCAAGGCAGATTTTATTCAGCACCTCGACCTCGGCAGCTCGCCAACGGGCAATAGCCTGCTTGCCTTCACCGAAGCCCATTTCTTTCAGAGCCTGGGCAATGCCGTTCTGTGTGTCCTGCCCACGCTTGTAGTGACCGACGGGAATGTAGTCGATGTGCAGGTGCGGAGTGGCTTCGTCCATGTGCAGTACAGCGTTAAAAACATAGAAGTTCGGGTTGCGATTCTGGAAACCTTCCATGTACTCTTTCAGGCAGTCAGCCACAAGCTGAAATTCCTCTGTGCCATAACCGGAATCCTCACGCTTTCCGATCTGCACAACGTCCTCATAAAAGCTCTTGCGTTTGTCGGAGGCAGTGCAGACAGTGTTGCAGGGTTTTACCCCAAAGAGATGCTCGTAATAGCTTCCCTGAACCTTGCGGTCGTTACGCTTCTGTTTGGCATTATAACGCTGGGTGGATTCAGCAAAAAGCTGATCGTATGCTTCGCCTATCGGCTGACGCACGAAGGTGATGTTCTGCGGAGTACGGAGCGGATCAACATTGTCCGCCATGAACTCCCTGTTATTGTGAGTCAGAGAACCCTTTCCCTGACCGAATGAGATTCTTTTCTGTTTCATAATTTCGCCTTTCTTGTTCATTGGATTTACTTCTCTATCTCTACGAAATCCAATTCAAAAATCATAGGCATCAACTCCTTTCATGACCGCTGAGGCGGAGAAGGCAAGCACAAGACTTCGCTATGTGCTACGCCAGCCCTGACGGGCGATTTTCCCTGAACGACACAAAATATGGTCGCAGGGAAAAAGCTGCGGAGCAGCGATTACAACGGTGCAGAGCGCCGCTTGTAAACTCCGTAGTACTTATGACGGAGAAATACCCACATCACAAGTACATACGTCGCTCTGCGAGGCTTTGGCGGCTGACAGAGCAGCCAAAAATGTGGGCGCATTTATTCAAAAATCCGCATTACAAAATTTCAGAAATGCGATTCTGAAAACTGCAAAATCAGAACGGTAGCTCCACCTCAACTTCGTACTTTTCGAGGAGCTGATCAAGCTCATTTTCGTAGAGCTTGATTTCCTCATTTGACAGGTAGAGATAGTAGCGAGCGAGAGCATCACGGAGATGCAGACCACTTCTCTTCCAAAGAAAGAATTTCAGCGTTTCGAGCTTGCTCATATATCACGCCCCCTTTCCATTGAAATATGCGATCAGGTCAGCCTTGTTCACAAGAATTTTCCCGTTCCTGCCTTCGCCTGTACGGACGGACTTCACCTTGCCCTGTCTCACAAGCTGGCGGACGGTGTTTTCGGAAAGTCCGCTGATGAGTGCGGCGCTCTCCTTGATAGTCAGCATCTCCACCTTATCTGCGGTCGATGCTTTGGCGGACTGCGGAGCGGAGTTCTCTCCGTCCTCGGTGAGCTGAATGAGCAGCTCCAGAATGTTGTCTACGATCTCTTTTTTCTGTGTTGTAGTCATTGTGATAAACCTCTTTCTTTCTACGGTTTGTGTTTGTAGTCTTATGAACTATCTGCATTTTCAGCACAATCGAAAAATCTCTGCCCCGAAAATGTCGATAATGTCGATTGTTCAGATATTGGGATTGATAAAAACCATGATTCCACTCTTGTTGTTTCCGTTCGCTCCCTGAATGGTCTCACGGCGGAGGTAGTTGTATTCCTCCAACATCTCCATTGTCTCAGCAAAGTCGGCGGCGTTCTTGAACAGTGTGCATCTGCACAGCTTGTAAAGATCGTTCTGTCTGATCTGCTGAATATGCTTGGAGCGTAACTTGTTCAGCACACGTTCAGCCTTGATCGTGCCGATATCAACGTCACCTAAGCTGTAAGCGTATATCGCCTGTTCACGGAAATACTCACCGATCTCAATAGCGTTGCAGAACGTATCCAGTGTCACACGGCTCTCCACAGGCTCAATGTCGTTCAGCGCACACTTGATACAGTGAATGATACCGCACAGACGGAGCAGTTCGCCGTGATACTTGCCGCCCCAGTCTTTGCAGAATGCCATATCCGTGACAAGGTGCGGCTCGATGAAGTTGTTGTAGTAGTCAACGAACTCACCGTATGCCTTGGCATCGAAATGCAGATACAGCTCTTTCTCGTCATGGTAGGTGAACTTCGCTCCGAGGAGCTTATAAATCAAGTCCTTGTAATTCACGGAAACGGATTCAGGCACAGCCTGTGTATCGTACTTGCGTGAACCGATATTGCTGACGGGGAAACAATACATGAACCTCGCTATCAGACCGCTACCCCTGAAAACAGGATTGTTTATCATACCGTCAAAGACATAGGGCTGGCACGCAAGGCAGATGCTCATGTAAGGTTTTTTGAGAACAATGCTCGCCCTGGTCGCTCTGTCGCTGATATATGTTTCGCCGTTCCACGATTTCAGCAGGAGGTCGAGATTCGGAACGTTGTTGGAATAGCGTCCGCTGAAATTTCCGAGCATTCCCGCTTCGTCCGAGATCATCAGGAGCGTTCCGTTTTCTTCAAGCAGGTTCACAAGGGATTCGGGTGTAACATCGTCCACGGCTATCCTGCGGAAGTTGCTGGGCGGAATGTTGCTCAGTTCTGTTTGCAGCTTGGCGATCTCCTCAGCGGTCACATCTTTTTTCTTTTCAAGAGCTTCGAGCTTGCTCTGCAACAGCTTGCGTTCAGCCTGAGAAGTGAAGATGTCCTGCTTGTTGCTCTCGTTCCAGTCGTGTGCAAACTGAATGTACGGACGCTTTATCAGCGACATAACGGGAGACTTCTTGAAGCTCGGCTCTGCTATCGTCAGGGTGTCAAGCACAAGCGGCTCCGTATGGTCACGCTTTGCCGACATACGGTATACTCCCGAAAAGCAGTAGCTCACCGCCGAGAGTATCGAAGTGCCTGCCATTGCAACATCGGTTGAGGTGGTAGTCGCTATCGCCTGCGCCATATCACCTATTATAGGTGGCAGTGCGTTCACAGGGAACGGCAGGAGGTTCGTCCCATCGGGACGGAGGGGTGTGGGCTGAGCCCACTGTGTTTCATTGTTCAACGATCTATCATCGTCCTTTCGTTTGATATTTTATAAAGCGCTTTATAATTGTTGCGGTTAACATGAAGTATGCTGCTCCGCTGTCAGGTATCGTTCTCTCCTGACAATCCAATTTTACCGTAACGGCACTTAGTAAATCCATAATATTACGTTATAATCTGTGCAAATTGCGTTAATTACTTCGGTTTTATCATAACGTATCATGATTTAAACGTTATTATCTTGACTTTTTCGGGGTGCAATGGTATAATTATCATAACGTATTCTATCTTGAACGTTATAGAAAAGGAGTGTAATATGGGCAAAGATAAAAAAATCCTGCTCTATCGCATCGACGAGCAGGCAAAAAGCGTGATATTTGTTGTTACCGAGGATAACGAGAGCGTATGGGGAAAAATCTCCGAGGACGCATACACCGTTATCAGCTTTGATGATGTGTTCAGAGACATAACGGAGTTCAGGAGCAATTTTCTTGACTATGAACAGCTCACAGATGAGCTTATCGGAGCTATCAACGGCAGAGGCGCGGTGTTCCGTGAGATATTGGAACGATTTGATGATAACCGCCTGAACAGCTTCAACTTCTTTACAAGGTACTATTCCGATACGCTCCGTGATGTGTTCACCGAAGCGAGAGCAGACGTAGACAAGGCAGGAGCATTCTTCAATACCCGTGCCTTGAAGAAGTCAACCGAGTATGTCAATGATGTGTTCAACCATATCCGTGAGGTCATGCGTGATGACTGGAACTTCGACTTCAACTCTGAGAGCGATATGAAAGCGTTTCGGCTCAGTTTTGATAAGATAATCATACGGGGAAATGACCGTAATGATATTTACACCGTAGCAGATACTGCCCTTGTGAACTTCTTCTATGATTTCAGTTTTGCGATTCATAATATGAAGCTATATGTTTGCAAGTGTAAGTATTGCGGTAAGGTATTCCTCGGAAAGAAAAATGCTGTTGCCTGTGGAGCAGAGAACTGTCAGGCAACCTATCAGCGTGAAGTCAAGAATGCAAAAAGGCGCAAAAGAGAGAATAGTACTTATAAAGTATACAGCACAAGGCTCAGTAATTATATCGGTCAGCAGAAAACAAAACTGTCTGCCGAGGTGCTTGATGATCCTGCACTTGTGGAAAAGTATGACCAGCAGCGCAAGGTGTTCACGAAGCAGATGCAGGATAAGCTCGATGAGTATGAAGCCGAGAATCGCCTGCCTGATGAGGAGTTGAGTGCTTTCTATGAGAAAATGAAGCAGGACGTTATGAGCTTTGTGTATGCTTTGGAAGCTGAGGCGGAGTGAGGGAACTTTGATTCCGGTGGAGTCGAAGTTGAACACTACCGATTGTTGTCAAAATACATTGACTAAACACCTGTTTTATGCTATACTTATACTATGGGATATTGTAACTATTTGTAAGTTTTACGCTTGTTTAGAGAGGTCGATCAAATGAAACTGTTAGATAGAGTTGTAGAGAGTACAACTGAATATATCGAGACAATGCCAAAGACACTGCGCAAGAAATACGGGCAGTTTTTCACAAGTAAGGAGACGGCTGTGTTCATGGCAGGTCTATTTAATATTTTAGAAGGCTGTATAGAAATTTCTGTACTTGATCCCGGTGCAGGCTCAGGGATACTCTCTATTGCTCTTTTGGAGAGGTTAGATACTCTTTCAGTAAAGAAAGTTAATCTTGTCTGCTATGAAAATGATGATAAAATCATTCCGATACTGAAAGATAACCTCGAATATGCCAAGAATAACGTTTCTTTTCAGTTGACCTATGAGGTCAGAAATGAAAACTATATTTTGGATAACGAGATTGACTATAACAATATGCTCGGTGCAAAGCCTGATCCTTACAAATATGATGTTATCATAGGAAATCCACCATATAAGAAGATACCAAAGGACGCAGTTGAAGCTCACGCTATGCCTGATATATGCTATGGAGCACCTAATCTGTATTTTTTGTTCACTGAGATGGCATTATTCAATCTCAAGAATGATTCAGAAATGGTATTTATCATTCCCCGTTCCTGGACGTCAGGCGCATACTTTAATGCTTTCAGACAAAAGCTGTTTAGTGAGAGTGTTATCGAACATATTCATTTGTTTGTCAGCAGAGATAAGGTTTTTGAAAACGAAAGTGTTTTACAGGAGACTATGATCATAAAACTCCGAAAGACTAACCATAAACCCGCTTATATCACCATAACTTCCACAAACAGCAATAAGGATTTCTCTGAGATCACATCTTTCCAAGCTCCTTATGATATAGTCGTTTGCGGTAAAGATAAATATGTTTATCTTGTCACAAATTCCGAGGAAGTTGAAACTCTTCGACAGCTTAATCAGTGGAACAATACTCTGCCATCGTTGGGACTAAAGATGAAAGCAGGACTAACGGTTGACTTCAGAAATCGTGAAGCCCTCCGAAATACAGCGGAGGAGACTGCTGTTCCTCTATTCTATTCTCAGCACATACAATCCGGAAAGGTAATCTTTCCAATAGGTAAAGAACACGAGTATTTAGTCACTGAGCAGTCAGGACTATTGCAGAAAAATGCTAATTATCTGTTCGTAAAGCGTTTTACCGCAAAGGAAGAACATCGTAGATTACAGTGCGGTGTTTACCTTTCAAGAAAATATCCCGGTTATAAACAGATCAGCACACAGAATAAGATAAACTTTATAGACGGGCTGAAAGGACTTTCTGAGTGTGTTGTATATGGCTTGTATGTGCTTTTCAACTCTACGATGTACGATAGCTATTATAGAATATTGAACGGCTCTACACAGGTGAATTCAACAGAAGTTAATTCTATGCCTGTTCCTCCCATGAGTACAATAGAGTCTATGGGGAAAGAGCTTATTGCCAAGAGAGATATGTCCGAGGAATCATGTGATATGATATTAAGGAGTTACTTATGAGTAAGATAGAAGAAACAAGAGCATTGTTAAAGGAGCTGAATGTACCCAGCAAGCAGCAGGCTGACCTCTGTTGCTATGTCCTTCTCGCAATGGCAGATATAAAGGAAGATGACAACTGGGCAAAAGCAACGAATAAATGGATTCGTATTCATGATGTACTGGCCTTTACAAAAGACAACTACAATGTCGCATATGCTGAAAACAGTCGAGAGACATTTCGTAAACAGGCTATGCACCATTTTCGTAATGCAGCTTTTATAGAAGATAACGGCAAAGCGACCAATAGTCCGAATTATCGTTATAGGCTGACCGAGGAAATGCTTGATCTTATCAGAAGCTACGGAACGGATGCTTGGGCTGACAAAAAAGAAAAATTTTTAGCTGCTCATGAGAGCTTGATAAGTATGTATGAGTCGAAACGCAGTATGCTGAAAATGCCCGTAAACATCAATGGCAACAACTTCACTTTCTCTCCCGGTAAACATAATGAGCTTCAAAAGGCTATTATTGAGGAGTTTGCTCCAAGATTTGCTCCAAACTCTGAATGCCTTTATGTAGGTGATACCATAGAGAAAGACCTTGTAAAGAACATTGACAAGCTGCGTGAGCTTGGATTTGAGATCACTTTGCATGATAAAATGCCTGATGTTGTATTATATCGCGCTGATAAGAATTGGATATACTTCGTAGAATCTGTCACCTCCGTCGGTCCGATGGATCCGAAACGTATAAAGGAAATCGAAGAAATGACTGCTAATGTAACGGCAGGAAAGATATATGTGACAGCGTTCCTCGACTTTAAGACGTTTAAGCAATTCTCTGAGAGCCTTGCGTGGGAAACAGAAGTCTGGATTGCTGATATGCCCGATCATATGATACATCTTAATGGAGATAAATTCCTCGGACCGAGGAAGTGATTCCAAAACACATTTTTTTCTTGGAGTATTATCATGAAAGATTTGAAAACTGTCCTTAATGAATGCAAAAAATATGCTAAAACAGGATACAAGATTGCATCGAATAATGAAAAGAGCTTAAATAGAGCTTTGTCCGCTACTGAGGAAAAGATACGCTCTACATTACTGGAGTTTAATAGTTCGTCCTGTTATTCCCCAGAAGCCACTGCTCTATTGGAAGGGCAATTATCAGACATAGAACGATCTTTTATGAAGCTATCATTTGCCTTCAAAGATGATCTTGAAACTCTTCATTCTAATATGTCTAAGTTCTCTATCACTTTGTTTGGAAGGACAATGGCAGGAAAATCAACATTAATGGAAGTCCTTACTGAAGGTGATGGAAACACCATAGGAAAGGGCGCACAACGTACAACAAGAGATGTCCGCATCTATCCATGGAATGGATTAGAAGTCACAGATGTCCCTGGAATCGGTGCATTTGAGGGAGAGGAAGATGAACAGATTGCATTTGAAGCTGCGAAAAGAGCCGATCTTATTCTATTTTTGATTACCGATGATGCTCCGCAGGCAGCAGAAGCCGATTGTTTTAGTAGAATAATCAATATGGGTAAACCAATTATATGCATAGTTAATGTTAAAGCCTCTATATCTGAAAATACAAGTACAAAACTACTGCAAAGAGATGTAAAAAGAAATTTGATATTAAGCGATTAAACATCATCCGGGATCAGTTCTTAAAGTACGCTGAACAATACGGTCAATCATGGAATCATATCCCGTTTGTATATGTTCATCTAAAATCTGCTTTCTTAGCCCATAAGTCCACAGATAGCGAACTTTCCGATTTTTACTATCAGTTAAGCAGAATTGACTATTTGAAAGAAAGAATAATTGAACAAGTTGAAACTAAGGGTAAGTTTTTTAGAATAAAAACTTTCATAGATATTATATCAAATCCAATTCTGGAGTCTATGGAGAACCTTCTTTCGCAAAGTCATGTTAATAGTACACAAGGAAAAACAATAATAGCAAAAAAGAGGCAATTAGAAACGTGGAAACAGCAGTTTTACGGAGATGGTATACGTCAAATCAGTTCACTGATAGTAAGAATAAAGAGTGATCTGTATTCGGAAGTAGCCGCTTTTGCTGAGGAACATTTTTCTGATAAAAATGCAGACAAAGCTTGGCACTCTTTATTAACAGAACGCAAAATAGAAACACGTTGTCAGGAGTTGTTGGACAACTTAGAGGATACTGCAAACGACAAATTAAAAGAGGTAGCAAGAGAAATATCAAATGAGCTTAAATTCACATCTTCATATGTTGAGGATAAGAATATTAAGATGCACAAGATAATCGACGGAAAAAGAATCTGGAATTGGTCATCGGTTATTGTTGGCGGTGGGTTGTCAATAGGTGCAGGCGTCGCTTACTTTGTAGGCGCAGCAGCTGCCGGACCTTTAGGTTGGGCTGCGTTGGCAGTAACAGGAATTGGGATTTTAGGCTCTTATTTCTTTAAAAGCCGTGACAAAAAAGAACATGAAGCACGAACTCGACTTGAAAATAACCTAAAAGAAAATGTCAGAAAAATGTGTTCTTCTTTACAAAGCCAAATGGAGAAGAATCTCAAAAGCCTTGTATCTGTGCGAATAGATGGTTTACTCCGTGATATGGATAATATCAATACTGTTATTTTTAGGTTGGCGGATACACAACGTGAACTCGCTTGGGGGTTAAATGAACATCTGCTTGAGATGAATGGACAAATAGTTACCGAGGGAATTAGATTGATCGGTGCAGAAGGTCTTCAATATCATGTTCAGTCTGTTGCAAGAATACCCGGAAATGCAAGTCTTATCTTGCTTCGTGATGGCGATAGATTTCCGAATGAACAGACCGAATCTCTATACAAACTGATGTCAGAGCGTATTAATTTCATATACGAAACGGAGGATACACGAACACTTATTTCAAGAGTTTTAGGCAAAGAAATAGATAGAAGACGTATCCGTTTAGAGAATAAAGTTGGTGTTGCATACGTTCCAATAGTTAATGAGACACCAAACATGATCTGCCGAGTAAGACTGGCTCAACAGTTTTCAAAAATGCAAATTATAAAGCTATGAGGTGATCACAATGTTAGAATTTACAGACTACACTGAACGAAGTGAATTGTTGAAACAACAAGTAAAAAAAGCCTTTTCTGACGCCGGTAAAAACCTTGTTTTACGCAATAATGATTCAGGAACAATTAGATTAGTATTTGCAGGACAGTATAGCGCCGGAAAATCTTCAATATTAAAAATGCTCACAGGACGTGATGATATTGAGATCGGAGAAGGAATTACCACTCAACAAGCTAATACATATATTTGGAATGGTATCGAGGTCATAGACACTCCCGGTATTCATACTGAACTCCGCCCAGATCATGATGAAATATCATATGAAGCGATCTCATCCGCCGATATGCTTGTATTTGTAGTCACAAATGAATTGTTTGATTCATATATCGCTGATCATTTCAGAAAACTTGCAATTGATAAAGATAAAGCAGGTGAGATGATACTTGTTGTTAACAAAATGGCAAGGGCTATTGATGGCAATAGTCAATCACAAAAGGATATTATAAGAGATGATATATGTAAGGTCTTATCGCCATATACGCCTGAACAATTGCGGCTTTCTTTCCTTGATGCCGAATCGTATCTTGACAGCATTGTAGAAAGAGATTCAGATGCAGAATTAGCAGATGAATTAGTAGCACGCAGTGGTTATGATGATTTCATCAGAACGCTTGATCAGTTTGTGAAGAGTAAGAATATAACATCTAAGCTGACTACTGATCTATATATTATTGATGAACAGCTTGAAAAGTCAATCATGGAATTACAGCCAAAATCTGTTGATTCAGACATTGATGCATTGGAAGAAAGCCTTATGCAGCAGCGACATTTGCTCATCGAAGCTCGTGGACGTATGCAACAGGAAGTAAAAGATATATATACCTCTGCTGCTTCTCAAATAAGGGCATTAGGATTAGATTCAGCTAATCTGCTCGTTGAGGGTTGTGAGCAAGAAAAAGTCGAAGAAGAATTAAGCGTATATATTCGTAAAGCAGATGATATAATAGAAAAATGCCAAAATGAAGCGGCTGAGATAATTGATGCTCGTCTAAATGAATTGGGAGAAAGACTTGAAGTAATCGAGAACTCCGAATTCTCCAAAAAACTAAAGTCGAGCCTCAGTGGAAAGTTTGACAGCTTGCCGGAGAGAATTAAGAGAATTCTTACTAATGCTGGACCAGGATTTCAAAAAGCAGGACAGGCTGTATTGAATAATGCTTACAAAGCAGGAACACAAGGTGGCTTAAAACTAACTAATTTTTCAGGAAGCACTATTCATCAGATGGTCTTGAAGGTCGGACACTCTATAGGATATAAATTTAAGCCGTGGCAAGCAATCAAACTTACAAAAGGAATTGCAATCGGCGGACAGGTATTAAGCGCACTTGGTGTAGGGTTTACGGTATTCATGCAAATCAAAGCAGATCATGATGAAGAAAGAGTAAGAGAAGACCTTAGAACAAACAGGCAGAACATAAGAAGTCAATTTAATGCAGCTGCAAATGAACTTGAAGATTATTCAAGACAGTATATCAGAGATAATGTCAACAAACCTTTAGAGTCCTCAATTGTTACCATAGATGAAAACATTCAAGAGATAAGGGATTCTCGCACAAACAGGAGCCAGCTGTGCCGTACATTTGAAGCGTTACAGAAGGAATGCAGGCATTTGATCCAGGATATTCATTCGGTAAACAACGAATAATAGTAGAAAATTATTATAATGATTGGTTCAACGAGGGTACTGTCGGCTTTCCCGATTCGCTCGATAAGCCCTCACGCACGATGATGACCTCAGAAACACAAGTCTGCAGGACTTCTCACGTTGTCACCGACTTGCAGACAGGCAGGCTCAGAGCGCTGACACCGATAGAATGCGAAAGGCTCAACGGGTTTCCCGACAACTGGACGAATACGGGTATGCCGGAGAAGATGCGGTATTTTTGTATGGGGAATGCGTTGGTGGTATCGTGTGTATCAAGGATAGCTAAATTATTGAGCATTTGAATAATGATATGGGGTGATTGTAATTGGATAGTACGCTTCATGATCTCGAAGAGTATTTTGAAACTAATCATAAAAACAAAATATTTTTTTCGAGATTAACGGTTGATAACAAAACGTTTCAAGTAATGTATGATTATGATAAAAAAGAAGAAGTAGAAAAATTTGTGTCTAATTTTACAGAATATCTTCCATATTACGTCTATCCCGCAGATGTTTTAGAATGCTTAGATTTAAATGGTGATGTAGCAACGAAACTATCAGATCTCTCTAGAACTTGTTGGTCTGGACCGAGTGTGCCATCCCGTGATTCAAAAGTAAATGGCATTTTTGGAGAAGTGTTTCTAGATTTTTATGAACGCATAGTCAATAAGGCAAAATTAGCATCTACATATGTTAGTCGTCGAGACTTTAATAGTAATTATGAAAATAAAGGATTTGATAATGCATTGTTTTTGATAAACAATGGAGAAATCGAATTCGTTTTTGCAGAATCTAAATTTGTTTCAACCAAAACAACAGCAAAGAATTCTTTATTGGAGGATATAACGGGAAAACCTGCAAGTGGTAATACTCCAGAAAAAAAGGGGCATTTAACAAAAGAGTTTTTAAACGATTATATAACATTTATCGTAGAAAAAAACGCTTTTTTCTCTCAGGAAGACAAAGAACTGCTCAAGCCTTTTTTTCGTGAATTAAACACTTGGTTGATACAAGGGAAAAAAGACTTTATTTCTTTTTTGATACAAAAAAATATTAAAGTCAATTGCGTCTTCTTTGCTATCTTTAAAAGTAATAGTACAAATCCTAAAGATTTTATAGACTGTTACGATGCTATTGAAAAAGAGGCCAAAAATCATTTGAATAATCTTGGATTTACTAATTATAGTGTTGAAATTGTTTTTATTCCAACACAGTCAGAAAGCATGATGATAAAAGGTGAGATAGATGAGTACTATAAAACGAATTGAATTAATTAATGCAATCAACGAATATGTGCTCGATAATAAAACAGAACCTGTTGTAGACATTTTAAATCGGCTACTGGATAATGAAGTAATAAAAAAAGATAACCTTGATTTGATTTTTATGGGCATTGCAACAACGCAAATGTATGGTTTTTTGTCATATCTCAGTAAAGAAGAACAGTTGATGTTTTTCTCCTGTGACTATTTTAGATCAAATTCATACAGAGGCGTAGCTATACCTTTTTATAATAGCGGACAGCTGTCATTTCTATATGAACTTGAAAAAAATAAAAAAGTATTCTTCTCGGCTCCTACTTCATTTGGTAAAACCAGCATAGTAACAGAATATATTTTATCGAATTATAAAACCCTAAACAATATAGCATTTGTTGTTCCAACTAACTCTTTACTAGAGGAACTATATGATAAATTCTTATTTTATAATACTAAACTTGATTTGGACTATTCTATCTCAACTCAACCCTTACAGCAAATCAATGGTAGAAGCATTTTGATGCTTACACCAGAGAGATTTATGAGCGTGGCGGAGAGCCATTTAATAAATTCATTCGATTTAATAGTAATGGATGAAACATATAAGATAGTAGAAGCAAATAATGGAATGATTTCAGATTTTGTAAATCATAGATCATTAAGATTTAGAAAAGTTGCCGATTTAATAGCTGCTGCTAATACTAAGACTATTTTTTTAAGTCCATTTACTTATACATTGACAGAATCTATGAAAGAATTTCTTTCTAAGAACAACATAGTTAAGATTGACCGAAAGTTAGAATATGTCAGGCGAGAAATCATACGAATGGATAGTTCTGATGATACAAAGAAATTCTTCGGCGAAAAAATCATGTATTATCGAAAAAGCGCAACAATTCCAGAAAAAGTAAATTTAATCGTCGGCAAATTACAGCAAGACAGCTCAATAGTGTATGTTCCTAATTATTCAATGGCATATACTGTTGCGACTTCTATTTCTTCTCCATGCTTAAACAAACCCAATGACAGTAGATATCTTGCATTTTTACAACATATTAAAGATAATTATTTGATAGATGAAAGAGAGAGCTGGAGCGTATTTCAAGCTTTAAAAAATGGAATTGGTATTTATATATCGCCAATTCCTAGATACATAAAAAAAGAAATAATAAAACTATATGAAAGAAAGGTTATATCATTATTAGTAGTAACCTCTGCCTTTACCGAAGGAGTAAATACCTGTGCGAGTAATCTGATTTTTACTAGTTTGATCAACGGTCCTAATACAAATAGATTATCGGATATAGATGTTTTGAATGTTGCTGGAAGAGCCGGACGTTTCGCCAAAAATACAACAGGACGAATCTTTTGCATAAATGAAGCTATATACTCTCGTGTAAAAGCACTTCAAGATGCTCATGATATTAAATTAGAAAATTATAATTACAAAAAGCTCCCACAAAGACTTGATTATGAAATAGAAATGATCAATGATGAATATCTTGATGACACTCAAATAAGCCGAAAACAATCATTGCATAAGGAGATGGCTGCTCTTGGCTTATCTTATAGCGACTTGAATATCTCATTAAATGTATCCAACAGCTGGAAAATAATGTTATATAAGCACTTTCTTGATATGGAAGAGAAAGATGTTGCTTTGATCAATCAAAAAATCAATGATATCTGTGATGATGGGAATAGAATCAATGCAATGACGGTTATTTTCCAAGACCTTGATCGTGCTTTCAAGATGAATAATATAAATGTTTTCCCTCATGAACCGTATGAGATCCATCCTTTTGATAGGTCTGGGAAATTTACTTGGGGAAGATTTTATCAGTTTTATGTTTCTGGAAAGCCTAAAAGAATAATATCTAATAATATGTCTTTTATTCAATCTCGATTTAATGCTATCACAAATGGTCAACCGTACTCGAATAAAGCACAGATCGAATCATTATTTGCTGCAAACAAAGCAAGTTGGATATTAAAGTATTATAACAAGGACTTATCACTTAACCTCAATGCGTTCTATGCAGAAACATTCAAAATCATATCGAATATAATTCAGTATAAAACACCTTATTATCTTACTTTTTACATATCTATATTCAGACTGTTTTTAAAGAAGAATCCGCATACTGATATAAAACCTGATGATTATGATATCAATAAAATAATCAACATATTTGAAGATGGAGATTCAGATGACGAGTATTCACAATTATTAGATTACGGGATCCCTATTACAACAGTTAACAAGCTTTCGGAAAATAAAATATCTATTGAAAATATCAAGCAGGGAGACTATGATAAATCTAAATTAGATACATATGAAGCTATTATACTTGATGAAGCTGCTGCACTGATTTAATAGTATCTGCACCTGAAGGCACAGCCGTCTTGTCTCAAATATAAATCATACTACCAAACATCGCTTAGCGTGGCTGATTTGGCAAAGTTTAAGAATCCGAGTAAGCAAATTGGAACATTGATTCCAGCGGAGTCAAAGTCAGAAAAAGCGAAAAATCGAGTAATGCTATTGTTTTTTTGTAATAGATATGATATAATAAGCGAAGATTTACATTAAAGTCCCGTTTGTCAGCATAATGTATGTTTATAATAAAGCTGATGAAGATTTAAATCCCATAAGCTTGCAAAGGAGGCGTGATTATGAAACCGCAAGTACAAAAGCCTATTAATGATAAATTGCATAAACAGCGTGTACAGAGCGTTACTGGAACAATGGCAATCGATGGGCTCACGCTGAGCAAAGCAAGCAGACACAACCTTTACAGATATGCTAGCGGTCAGGTAAATTTCCAGCAAATCATGATTGAGCTGAAAGCAAAGTATCAGAGGGCGGAGTAATGTTTTCGAGAAATGGTGTGTGCCGCTACGCTATGGTTATTCGCTTGACCAAAGTCGTGTGAATCGCATTACAATTCGAGATAATCTATTTCTTCGCAAATTTAACTATGCCATAAGTCAAGACTACTCAACGTGCTAATTTTTTATTTTCTATTAGTCTTCGACTTAATATTTTAATAAAATTTATTGATCTAATTTTACTTTTATGTTATACTAATAAATGGGCATAACAATTGCACTGTATTAGTCATTTAGAACAGGAGAAGATATTATGACAATTAGTGAAATACTTACAGATAGAGAGTTTACAACTATTGATGTGACTTCTACAAGTTGTGACTCTATTCAGCTAATCACAGAAGATCCTCACTACATAAAGACGATGATAAAGCCAATTGAATCCAATGATCGTTGTCAGTTTGTGCTTTTTTCCGCTCCAGGTGCTGTAGGAAAAACCGCACTTGCCAAATTTGTTGCTTACAAAACAAAAGGATTGTACTGGGATCTTTCTAAACTGGTTATCGGTGATAATACATTTATTGGCACTATATATGAGTCTGTCGGTCTTGAAAAAATAGACCAATATATAAAAGGGCTTTCCACTAAAAAAACCGCACTCATAATTGATGCTTTTGATGAAGCAGAGATGATTTCAGGACAAAATGCACTTGAAAACCTTTTATCTGAAATTAATAAGAAAGCAAATCCTGCAGGCACTGTTTTTCTTTTCTCACGCACAGAAACAGCTGATAATATTTCAGAGTACTTGAGACAAAATGAAATCTTATTTTCCCATTATGAATTACAATACTTTAATAACGATCAGGCTAGGGAATTTATTCATAATTTTCTTAAATTTAGACATAATGAAATTAAAGCCTGTGAGTGGAATGAACGGACATATTCAGATTCTAAGGACAGCATAGAGATTTGTATTACTAAATGTTTTGAACAACTTTCTGCTACACTCAGTAATCCAGAAGATAAAAATACACTTCTTGGCTATGCACCTGTTTTAGAGACCATAGCGATTAATTTGCTTAGTGAACGAAATTTGCACAAACTTGCAAATCAGTTACAAGAGCAGAATAATCTTTTTGACACAGTTTATACAATCTTAGTAAGAATTCTTGAAAGAGAACATGACAAAGTGATTCAAGCTCTTCGGCTGAAAATTGAAGGAATTGATGTTTCAAATGATTTCTTTGATAGTTTCTACAGCAAAGAAGAACAGATTTCAAGAGTGATTGCATTTATTACAATGGAAGAAATAGACACTAACCTTCCTGAAAATTGTTGTAGTGCTGAAAACTATGATGATCTGCGTAAAAAATGTGAAGAGGTTTTAAGTGCTTTTACGAAACAGCATCCATTCATAACCTATAATTTTGAGGAAAAAAGATATGATTTTATCGGAAAAGCTTTCCGTGACTACATCTTGGCGTATGCAGTATTAGATCCCAATCTTGAGTTTCTTGCTGAAGAATACTATTCTAGACATCAAGGTATACCTTCACATGTGTTCTGGGATCAATATCTCCTCAACTGTAATAAAACTGTACAAAGTCACCATTTCCGTTATTTACAGAATTCATATAGCTCTAAGCTTACTACTGGAGAGAGTTTTGAAATTGAGATATATGGTGATCAGGAAAAGGTGTTTTGTCAGTTTATACGCAGCAATAAGAGTACAGATGAGTTTAGGAGTTTTGAAGAAGAAAAGCCATTTAAGGTAAGTGTGACTGACAGAGGTTTTGTGTTCAATAGTATAACTAATCTCTCTTTTAACGTTATAGGTGATAATTCTATAGTACATATTAAAAATAGTGGTCGTGATACCAGCATTCAGAATAGTGAGATGCATTGTAAAAAGATAAACATATATGGCAATAATATTGTTTTTTTGAACTATGGATCCGAAGAAACAGAGCTGGTTGCTGAGGAAATCGAATTCAAAGATCCTACTTTCAATTATACAATTAAAGGAACAGCACCTAAATTATCGGCTGATAATCATGAAACTATACCTAAGTTACACAGATACTTTGTTCCATATTCTGATAAGGATGATGGACTTGACATAAAAACATTCATTCATATGATGAGATCGATTTTTATTAAATTCAGAACACATAGCAAGGATATGCCTGCCAAGGACGCTGAGTTTGTCGATTACGTTATTCTTCAGGCTAATCCATCAAAAAAGAAATTATTTGATTGGATGTATGAACTTGGGATATTCTTCCGTGAAAAACATCTTTATAAAATTAAACTTGATAAAATGAAAGAATATCGAATTAGTATGACTGCTTTGAATTGTTCCGACCAGGAACAGTTGAAATATATATATGATGAATATATTAGTTTTCTATCAAGTAAATAATACAAAGAATCGAGTTAAGGTATGATTAAGCAAACTTACATTTATCTTCTATTGAGATGATATAAAATTGAATTAATTATATCATAAATAAACGGCTGCACCAGAAGGCACAGCCGATGCTCCTCAAATATAAACCATACACTCAAACACTGCTTCTCTCGCCATATAGACGAAGCAGTTCTCCAGACCGAGTATCTTTTCAGCATCGCCGCTGAGGAGAGCCTTCTGATAGCAACTATCTGTCTGCTTCCAAAGCTCAACCTGACGGGAGATAGCTTCACTGACTTTTCGCTCCATATCATCGAGATACGGCACGATCCTGCCATCATTGACGAGCCTGCGAATCCTATCAGGGCAATGGCTGTCAGAGAAATGAAGATGATACCTGATGAAGTCGGTGTTGTAGGTCTTGCTCTCCTCAGTCTGCGTGTCAGAATCGAAGTGTGTGAAGGTCACGGTGTTGGTGTCCAGCTTCCACAGCGGAACGTATTTCTTTTTCAGGGAGCTGTAAGCAGTCTGTTCACTTGTATATCTGCTCATAAAAAATCCTCCTACTTATCGTTTAGATATATCAGCGAGCAGACATTAAAATTGGTTCATTTTGTCCGCTGATATAATCTGCACATCGGTTAAAAACGAATAAGTACAAGGGTATGTCGAATGTTTTTTGTCCGCTATTTGTCCGCTAAGGGTGCATAAACTTAGCAAAAAACAGCGTAAACGAAATTTTGCGTATTGTTCTAAAATGACGTATTTTCGGGCTTTTCTGCACATCTTGACAAGTCGCAAAAAGTGCGCCGAGATTTTCAATTCCCGTACGGGTCACCAAAGCAAAAAGCTCGGAGACAGTGTAAATACGCTGTTTCCGAGCTTTTTGTTTTATTTGGAACTTCATTGCCCTACTTTTCCCCGCACACCTCACTCTTGAGTTTTTTCGCCACCTTGAAATACTCATGCATTTTCACGTCCGCAGGGTCTATCTGCAATGCAAAGGATATCCTGCCAAGCAGCGAATTTATGTACTTCTCAGGCTTAATGTCAGCACCTTTGAAAAACAGGCTTTGGGAAACTCCGTATTTCTCACAGTAATATATTTCCTGACGTATCTCCCGACGCTGCTTCGACGAGATCTGCGCCTTTTCGTTGACTACTATCCCCGTTACCTGCTGACGTTGCGATGAGCCGATAAGCGTCGTTTTTTTCATGTTCAGCTTAAACCCCATTTTCCGCAACGCCCTGCTCACAAGTTGCGTTATCTCTTTGGCGTTAAGTTCAGCTTTTCTACCTGAAAATGTCATATCATCACAGTATCTTGTGTAATTTATGCCACGCTCTCCACACCACTTGCCTATCCTCTCATCAAACCTTTTCATCACCAAATTCGATATCTGCGGAGATGTTGGCGCACCTTGTGGCAGTATGCTGTTATGAGTGCATATATTTGTCAGCAGCGTTGTAGCAGGCTTAGAAAATCCAAGCTCGCACATGACCCCATAGACCTTGCCAAAATCAATGCTGTCAAAAAAGCCTGAAACATCGAGTTTAAGCACTCTCTGTTGACCAATATGCGGCTCTGCATTTTTCAAAAGCGAAGAGTTTTTGCAATATGCAGTGGCATACTCAGATACGGACAGCGTGTAAAGATACCTTTCAAGTATCCTTCTTTGAACGAGCTTGAGATATTCGTTCGGCACTTTTAACACCCTGTTTTTATGCCCTCTGCCACGATGTATTATCACCTTGCGGTAATTTGAATAACACTTTTTCTGATTTCGTTTATGATAGCGTATTCGGTTGTTGCTAAGCATATAAAGCTTTTTTAAAGGAACATCAAGCTCCTCTGAGATCCTTATGATATCATTATCAATATCATTCATTTTGTCACCTCAAAAAAATAATAACAAGCGTCAGCACAAGATTCAAATGCTTTGGAGCCGAATTTTATTTAATGGAATTAAATCCGATTCGGTGAAAAAGCTTTTGATAAAGCTACTATTCCCTGAAACTTCCACAGCGACTCGCTGTAGTTATGCGTTTTGCAATATCGCTGTTGACGCTTGTCATATTTTATCAAACCATGTTATGTACTCATGATAAAAGCACCTTGTTTATTTTATGAGATAATTATATCACGCGAAATGCACAACAATTGGTGCATCTCGCAGAGTACAACGAAAAAAAATGGCTGTATATAAACACTCTGATATCATTTTACCAATTTATGCACAGCACGTCAATGGGTTATCCTGACATTTTGCGCCAAACGCCAATATTTTGTATGAATACACAAAAAAACATCAAAAAAGGAGTGTATTCGCAAATTTAGAAGTTCCAATTACAGAGAAGTTTTTTTCAACAACATTGTTCTACCTATTCCAACACCATCTTTTACAATTGCAACATATGGTTCACCTTGGTGAAAAAAATCAATCTTTCCAATTAAACCTGATGCACCATATACATCGTATGCACCATTCTTATCAACAGCCTCAGATAGTTTCAAATTAGAGATACCTTTTTTCGCATACATCTTCAAGTCTAACCCGCATAAACCCATCTACAAACCCGAATTTGTCGCGTAAGTATCGTAAGAATTATTAATGCAGATTTGAGGGCTAAGCGTTTTTGGCTTATAAAGTCAAATAAGTGTCTTGTAATGGACTTAAAAAGTGTGCTTGCCCTTGTTGTTGACACGCCATGTGCTTATGTGCTACAATTCAGCAAGTAGGAAACCAATTCATAAGCGACCTTTCCAACTATTTTGACGTCGAGCTTATCAACCGCTTCTCACAGAAATACACTTTCAGCGAGATATCAAGATCGGTGTACAGAAAGATAGTTGAAAAACGGCTTGCGAGCGAAATAAAAGTCATCAAAAGGCTTCGCACTGAGCTGAATATAGACAGCCTGTTCAGTGCAGATGAGCTTGCAAAGGCAGTAGATAAGATAACAGCCGACATCTACAACATCAAATCAGGTGCAAGACCTGCCATCACAGCAGTAAGCAAGTTCATTGACAGCAAGCTCCTTTCACACTTCTCACGCATGGCAAAAACATACAGGCCAAACCAAAACTAACGCTTCGCCATACAAAAAAATCAATGACCGCACCTTTCACGGGCGCGGTCATTTTTTTTATTCTGACAATTTTACTCTTATTAAACAGATATAAAGAAAAGAAAGATAAAAAAGCTCGAATTATATTATTAGGATATGTCACACCCACAAAATATCACGCTAAACAGCCGATATCAAAATGTGATTTTTGCATTTGATGTGCGGGAATTGGATTTTTTCTATATGATCTTACCGTCAGACACTTCGATAACACGACTGCATTGTTCTGCGACTTTTGGATCGTGAGTAACGATAACGACTGTTTTTCCCTCTTTGTTAAGGCGTTTGAAAAGCTCCATTATCTCGGCCGAGGTCTTTGTGTCCAGCGCTCCTGTAGGCTCGTCCGCAAGTATCATGGCAGGCTCGTTGACAATTGCTCTGGCTATAGCAACACGCTGCTTCTGTCCTCCCGAAAGCTTGTTGCAAGGCTTCTTAGAAAGATCCCCCATACCAACAGCTTTTAATGCTTCAAGAGCTTTTTCTTTTTTATTCTTTATCTTTTTCTTTGCAAAATCCAATGGAATCAATACGTTTTCAAGGGCAGAAAAATCCTCAACAAGTGCAAAGTCCTGCATTACAATGCCTATCTTTTCATTCCTTATCTGTGCATACTGCCCCTCCGATAAATTTTTTACCAAAGTGCCGTCAATTGTGTACTCACCGCTCTGATAGCTGTCTATGCAGGCAAGGATATGCAAAAGTGTGGATTTTCCTGCGCCTGATTTACCGATTATCGCTACCATTTCACCGTCTGATATCTCGCATGATACCCCATGCAAAGCCTCATATTCATTGGCTTTCTTTGGATTATATATCTTTATTATTTTATCAAGCTTTATCATTATAATGCCTCTCTTATTCATTTATCATCAAGATCTCATTTGGTGTATTTCGTCTCATTATAACGCCCGGTATCAAAAGTGAGATCAGAATGTTCAAGATAACGATACATACACAGCCAATCAAGTGCAGCCAACCAAAACTTATCACTGTATTTCCCATAAATTTGCTCATAGTAAGAACATTTGAAATACACACTGCAATGGCGGCTGCCATAACTGCGGTCATAAGATCACACACAAGATCTATCTTGATATATGCGTTCCACTTTGCTCCGCAGAGATAATAGATACCATAATCTCCAAGTCTCTTTTTTATGTTCACTGCCGAAGCCGAAACTGAGCTTACAATAACAAGAACTATCACGCATATAAGCATTGGAACAAGCTTGATAAGCTGACCATTAATATAGACAAGCGAATTTTCTCTGAAATCCTCAAAGTCAAAAACCCTGCCATAATCCCTCAGATATAATTCAAGCTCCTTAAAACGCTCATTGCTTACATTATCCTTTAACGTTACTATTTGATTGCCACAAGGATATATTTTACAGTTTATATCTTTAAGACAGTCTGTCGGAACTATCAGCATCATGTTGCCATGCTTATTGACATTAGCATAAAGATCTCTGAAATCAGGCTTTTCTTTTATACTATCCTCAGTGCCTAAATATGCAGATGAAAATCCCAGCAACTGTGAGCCGTCAGCTATGACACCGACAATTTCCACCTTGTTCTTAACATACTCATACTTATAAGGATCAGCATAGTCAAAATCCTCATCATCAGGGGACATCTCCCCTACTTTCTCTTTGTGCATAATGGTAACTATGTCACCCGTTTTGTAGTTGCTGTTTTCAGTCACAACAGCAGGTATCAAATCTCCGTTAGCCGACGCATTAGACAGCCATTTTCCCGAACTCATCTGCGGCGTAAATGACTTTATCATATCTTCAGATAAAGCATTAACGCTCATTCTATCGTCACCAAGTCCATTAGATAGATCTTTTGATGACGGAGAATAATACAAGCTTGTATCATATCCGCTTGTCACCGACTCCACATCATCAATATTTTTAAGCTCACTGTCAAGAGGAGCAGTATCATATATATTACATATATATAGTCCCTTGCCATCAGGAAAGTATTTCTTTACAGGAGTATACATCTCTATTCTTGAAAGAACAGAAGAAACAGCCGCCGACATTATAATAAATGCAATGGCGAGCTGAACAGCGATAAAAATATTGCTGTAGATATTTCTTGCAAATTCTTTTAAACCATATTTTATCATATTATTTTCCCCTCTCTTTCATCATTTTCACAGGGGATCTTTTATTTGTAAACAATATCACAATGTTAAGGAACAAATAAATAGAAATAATATATATTCCAAATATGGTCATATATACCCTGAAATTATATGCGACCTTGATATACTCAAAAAACAAAGTAAGCTTAGGAAGCAGCGCATAATTGAATACCAATGCAAATATCACATATATCGTCACTGATATCATACCTATCTCGGCTATATACATCCGTCTTATTTTATTTGACGTGCAGCCACACAGCATGAATATAGCAGTCTGTTTAGCACGGGATCTTATTATGTATCTGAAAAGCATTGCAAGATTTATTGCAGAAGCTATCGCAACGGCTACGGACATAAATATAACGGAATTGTAGAATTTTATTTCAGCCATATCGATCGTGTCTATCGGAGGAAAATTAACATTACACGTTAAAACTTCGCTGAAAGCTTTTTTCAGCTTAAAAAAGCTTTCTGTATCGAGAGCATTGTCATCAAGAAAACTTATGCTTGAAATAGTGCAGTTATCACCCAACGTTTTAAAAGGCACCTGAAATTCCTCTTGTACAGTATTACCGAATATGCCTATGACCTTATAGCTTTTGCCAAGCAGTTCAACATTCTTGCCGATCATATCGTCTTTTGCGCCGCTAGGCAGCACGACCAAATTTTCGTCTGAAGCATATTCTTCCTTAGTAAAATATCTGCCTTTGCGTATACTCATGTTGTCGACATACGATTCGTATAAACTATAATCATTCAGCTCCTCATCATATTGAATGCGCACCGCAGACATAAGATACGGTTGACCGCCGTCAAAACACTCATCAATTTTAAGCTCGTTCTGATCAAAATTTATACTAAAATACATACCCGGCATTGACGCTTTAGAATTATCATCAAGCTTGTCAAGCACCTCCCGAAGCTGAACAGGAGTTATAGAATCTGTTCCAAAATAAGACAAGATCCTGCCATCACTGTCTTCCTGAGTATCTATTATATCGCCAAATGAAAAAGTATAGTTAAATACATACTTCTTTTGCTTTTCAAAATCCTTGCTTGCTTTAAAATTCTGAAATGCACCATGTGAAAACAATATTATAAGCACATCAGTAACGGCGCAAACAATAAATAGAATAAAGATAAGTACATTCTTTACGGCAAAATTTTTCAGGTTAATAAAAACGTATTTCATTTAGTCCTCTTAATATTACTTATTTTGATTTATACGATAACATACATTGTCTATAGCAATCTGATTATCCTTATCTGTTCTAACTTCTACACGATGGATATAATAAGCATATGACTGACCATATACCTCTTTGGTTGCTGACGTAGTTGCTAATGCAGTAGTAACAGCCATAGTGCTTACAATAGCCAATGCAACAATTCCCGTAACAATTTTCTTAATAATCATACTTATTTCCTTTCTCGTTTCGCAATAAATCACGAATTTTTAATTTGTAGACTTAACTGAATTTGCCATACGAACTATGTCACTTTCGCTCGCATTTCCAACGATTGAGTATGAAAAAGATTTATCTGTCCAAACAAGAATAATATCATTTTCAGTTATTGAAATATATCCGTCATATTTACCTATTTTTATTTGCCTTGCGCCTAAATCATCAATATCTATATTCATTCCAGCCGATATATCATTTTGAGTGAATTGAATTTGCTCTGTGCCGTTTGTATAAGTCACAATGTGTGTAAAATCGTCTATAAAATCTTCTGACAATACATAACCGCTAGGAATGAAGTCAGGAGTCATAACATTGTTGGCAACAGACAAACTATTATCTTCAATATCACCATCTGCAAATCTTACACTAGAATGAGATGCCCCTTGTGTCACAAAAATTCCAACAAACCATTCACGCAGCGGCGGTACGGCGGCAACTGTCACAGAGCCGACTGCAAGCACCGCAGCTATTATCGCCGCAGCAAATCTTAGAGTGATCTTTATATGTCTGTGACCGCTTTTTCTGTTAGTTTTTATCAGCTCGCCAATTCTTTGTTCGTATCTCTCCGAAAAATCGTGTGGAATTTTCTCAACAGCCAAATAATCCTTATAGTCTTCATCAATTATGCCTGTTTTTATTGCCCGTCTTAACTTATCATTCAAAACGATCACCACCGATCAAATCTAAAATTTGTCTTTTGGCTTTGTTCAGATAATTAAATACCGTTCTCTTAGAAATGCCCATGATCTGTGCGATCTCATCAGCGGTCAGATCATAATAAACCTTATATGCTATCACAGACTTTAGTTTATCATCCAGCTTTCTTACCGCATCTATAAGCAGATCTAAGTCAATATCATCATAAAAATCCTCACTCGGCTCATCTTCCACCTTAAGATCAAATATAGACGATGCTGGATTTTGATTTTCCTTATTGTAGATCGCATAACAGGCGTTTCTAATAGTTCTAATAAGATATGCGTCCATATCGTGCAAAGAATAATTGTGAATTTTTTTAAAACATTTTGCGATGCTGAAAAAAGCATTTGCACAAGCCTCTTCTGCCAGCGCAGAATTATTCAAGATCTTGTATGCAAAAGCATAGGCTATCTGACGATTTCTGTAATAAAAATCTTCAAAAGACGTCTGATCCTTATCGTTGTCTATCAAGGTCATACATACAGCTAACATTTGATTCCCCCTGAGTTACTTATGTTACTAAGTATAACACATATTGACATACTTTTCAAGATACCAACAAATAAACTTATAACCCGAAATTATAATACATTTTGCAATTTATACTTGTATAAAACTAACATGATTGAGCCATTCAATTTAGTTAAAGCTACAAAAATTCAAATATAAATCAACAATATGATGCACGAAACGACTACTTTCGCTATTATTTATAGTGTAAGACTAAAATAAATTGGTATTAGCAAACATATTAATATCCGCTATTTTCTTTGTAACGTATGGTTCACTCTTGCTTTTCAACCATAAGATCTATGGCATTTATCAATTCAAAAAAATCGAGAATAACAAATTAGTTTTGGTCAAAGAAATAAGGAAGTCATACTATGATTCAATAATCGATCAAAAAAAGGTCTTTTCAGAAATTGAAGAAAACTCCAAATGCAAAATTATTCAATAAGATAGACATTACCTTGAATCTAATAGCCAAACCTGAAAAAGCCAACCGCACCCAAATGGATGCGATCGGCTTTTTTATCTTATTCTATTTTTTTCTACCCCAGCTTCAAAACATTCAGCAAGAATATCCAGCTAGTTCCATAGTAAGCCACAACTGCCACCAGATCGTTCAGCGTGGTTATCATAGGGCCTGACGCAACGGCAGGGTCTATCTTTATTTTCTTGAAGAAAAGCGGTGTGAGCGTTCCCACTGCACTGGATACTATTATGGCAAGTATAAGTGAAATGCCTATACAGCCCGACATTGCAAAAGAGTATACCAGCCCCTTGCCCTTGAAGAAGAAAATATACAGCCCCACTGCTATGAACGACAGCACGCCTATAAGAGTGCCGTTTAGAAGTCCAACTCGCATTTCTTTTGACACAAGGCGAAACTTCTGCTTTGCAGTAAGGCCTCCGTCTGTAAGCACACGGATAGTCACTGCAAGGGATTGTGTACCAACATTTCCTGCCATGTCAAGTATCAGCGATTGAAACGCCACAATAAGAGTGAGCTGTGCAACAACTTTCTCAAACGCTCCCACCACTGTTGACACCACCATGCCAAGTCCCAACAGCACAAGAAGCCACGGCAATCTCTTTTTCACACTCTGCAACACAGGCTCGTTAAGATCTTCCTCTGCAGAAAGACCACCAAGCTTTGCATAATCCTCGCCCATTTCATCATCTGACGCCTCGATGATATTTTGCGCCGTGATAACTCCCAGCAGTCTGTTTGAATCGTCAAGCACCGGTATAATATACTCTGAATAATCCTTTAGTTTTTCGATACAATCGGCAGTCTGCTCGTTGGCGTAAACATATGGAAAAGAAGTTGCCGTTATGCTCTCAAGTTCCACCTCGCTGTCAGCCGTGATAAGATCCTTCAGATCTATAGCTCCGCTGAAAACCTTATTTTCGTCCACCACGAACAGCGTTGAGATGTTGTCATTTTTTCTCGCCTGACTAACAAGAGCGTTCATTGCCTGCTTTACAGTCATGTCTTCGTCAATGATAATGCAGTTCGTAGTCATTCTGCTTCCTATCTCTTCCTCATCAAATGAAGCGATAAGCTTGAGTTCACTGCGTACATCAGGTGCAACAGCGTCTATAATAAGGCTTCTCCTGTCCTTATCTGTTTCAGACAGAATATTCACCGCTGTATCAGTGTCAAGCTCCGATATAAGCTCCGAAGCCTTGTGGATATCCATTTCCCTGAGATACTCCCCTGCCTGCTTTTCGTCAAGATATTCAAATATCTCTGCCAGCATTTCAAGACTGCACACACGATAGAATTTTCTTCTGTTGAGAACAGAAAACGTACTTATTACCTCTGCGATATCACTGCCATGATAATCGTCAAGCTTGTTCATCATGGCTTTCGGGGAATCATTGCTGTTGATGACAGCGGTTATCTCGTCGCAGTGAATGTTCTTTACTGCGTCCTCGTTTAAAATTACATTTTTGTTCAGTTCATTTTTCTTCATTTGCTTGTCCTCCGTTTCATTTTTTTATGACGTGAGGGACAAACAGGCATAAAAATGCCCGTGCATGACAGGTCACACACGGGCAGATATATCAGATCACAACGAATAAAACGGCAACGCAAAGCGAAGCCCGTCGGCTGTGTTCACATATATACATAATCGCCCGTTAGACCCGCAACTGTCGCAGTTTGCCACTTTATTCACCTCCGTATTATCTTAGTCCTTTGATATTATACCATTTTAGCAAAGATCTATCAACACCCAAAATCTTATTTTAATATTAAAAAGCTGTTAAAGCAATGGTGCAAATATCCTTAGCACGCCGTCAATGATCCGTCCAAAGAAACCACGCTTTGTGTCCTCAAGCGTGCGCTGTCTGCACTTGCTCTGGGTTTCAAGAATGTCAGCCTTAAAAGTCTTTATTATAGACGAATCATAGAATATAGAACTGCACTCAAAATGCAAAAACAGACTTCTATAGTCAAGATTTACCGAACCAAGAACCGCAAGCTTGTCATCGCATATACAACCCTTTGCATGAACAAACCCAGGGGTGTATTCATATATCTTCACTCCTGCCTCGATAAGCTGACGATAATAGCTTCTCGAAAGCCTGAAAACCACCTTTTTGTCAGCGATACCTGGCATTATGATGCGCACGTCGACCCCACGTTTAGCCGCCCTTATAAAAGCGTCAAAAAGGCTGTCACCAAGCATAAGATACGGTGTGTAGAACCACACATAATCGCTTGCGGCATAGAGCATCTCAGAAAAAAACGTGTTGCTCACATTTTCGTCCACCATAGGGGAATCATAATAAGGCAAAACATAGCCGTCGCCACCCTTGCCCTCTTTTTCAAAGCTCTCCCCCACAAGGTCATGAGGTATCATGTCATTTGAAAAAGCGTTCCAGAACTCCATAAACATATAGGTGTAGCTTTTTACGCCCTCGCCTGTTATCTTAAAGCCGATATCTTTCCAGTGACCATATTTCGAGCCTATGTTTATATACTCGTCCGAAAGATTTATTCCGCCGCTGTATGCAACTCTGCCGTCCACCACCATTATTTTTCTGTGGTCACGGTTGTTGAGCTGTGATTTTATAAAAAGGAACGGATTGAAAGGCACACATTTTATACCTTTCTCCCCAAGCTTCAAAGCGTCTGCAAGAGAATATGTTGCGATACTTCCAAGGTCGTCATACATTATCCTGACGTCAACGCCCTGAGCTGCCTTTCTCGCCATAATATCAACCACAGTGTTGAGAAATTTGCCGTTTTGCAGAATAAAATACTCTGCAAAAATATATTTCTCAGCCTTTTCAAGCTCCTTGCACATATCAGCGAACATTTCCTCGCCCACGGAAAAATACTCTGCGCTGTCAAGCTTCACCATAGGAAAACCCGTTGCATCGCTTATCCTTTTCACCGATTGAGCAAGCCTTTTGTCCTCACGTTCAAGCTCCACTATGCACTTTTCCCCGTCAGAAAGCTCATAGTCCATGTGAAGCCTTGCCTTTGTGATATTCTTTTCAAGCTTTTTCGCAGTATTGTTATTGCCAAAAATTATATACATAACTGCACCAAGCACAGGAAAAGTAAGTATCACAATAAGCCAAAGGGTCTTGTAGCTGCTCTCCTCACGCTTTGTGTTGATATAAAGTACAAACAGAAATGACAGCACAGTAAGCACGATGCTGAGAAGCCCTGCCGCCTTGCTGAGCCATTTAAGTATGAGAAGATACCACAAAAACTGCATCGCCACAGGAACTATCACCGCCACCACTCTGCCTGCTATTTTCTTTACATTGTTCCACGTCAACTCCGTTTCGCTCCTTTCATTTATCATCTTAGGGTAACAAAACACTATCATTATGCGATATTACCACTATTATAACAATTTTTTTAACATAAGTCAACGCCATTGATTTTATTATTAAAAAGTGTTATATTAAATATGAGATATGTCCTGCTGATAGCTTTGTCTGTAGGCGAACGAACAGTGTTCGCCCCTACAAAAATAATATAATTGATAACGGAGGTAACAAAATGTGTACTGCGGCAACTTATAAAACGAACGATTTTTACTTTGGAAGAACTCTTGACTATGAAAGCTCCTACGGCGAGGAAATAGTCATAATGCCAAGAAACTTTCCCCTTAACTTTGTTAATATGGGCAGGATAGCTACCCATTATGCGGTAATAGGCACAGCTCATGTCGCTCAGGATTATCCTCTTTTCTATGACGCAGCCAATGAAAAGGGTCTTGCCATGGCAGGTCTTAACTTTGTTGGCAATGCCTTTTACCGTGATGATATCGACGGCAGGGACAACGTTGCGCAGTTTGAGTTTATCCCATGGATACTCTGTCAGTGTGCAAACGTGACAGAAGCAAGGACGCTTATAGAAAAGATAAACATAACCAAAACTCAGTTCAGCCCGCAAATGCCGTCAGGTCAGCTCCATTGGATAATAGCAGACAAGAACGATTGTATCGTAGTGGAATCTGTAAAAGAAAGCATAAACGTCTATAACGATCCCGTGGGAGTGCTGACGAACAATCCACCGTTTGATATGCAGATGTTCAGGCTCAACGATTTCCGTGGACTTTCCCCTAAACAGCCTGAAAACACATTCTCTGATAAGCTGGACCTTACTTCCTACAGCCGTGGCATGGGTGCAATGGGACTACCCGGTGACCTGTCCTCACAGTCAAGATTTGTAAGAGCCGCATTTGTGAAAATGAACTCACGCTCCTCCCCTGACGAGCAAAGCAGTGTGAGCCAGTTCTTCCACATTTTAAACTCAGTTGACCAGCAAAGGGGCTGCTGTGAGGTGGCAGAGAGCAAGTATGAGATAACCATTTATACAAGCTGCTGCAATACTGACAAGGGCATTTACTATTATACCACCTACAACGGACATCAGATATCCGCTGTTGATATGCACAAAGAAGACCTTGATTCCGCCAAGCTTATTGCCTACCCTATGATAACCAACGAAATAATAAACTTTCAGAACTAGCAAACGCTCCGTACAAAATCTGTACGGAGCGTTTTTATTACTCAAATCTGAAATATTCAAAATCGAAATTGCTTCCCGGCAGGAACGCAAATGAAACCTTCTGTTTGCCGCTGATACCTGAGATATCAAAGCTCCTCTGGGCATAATTTTCGCTGTCATCTGTCCTGAACTCGCAGAGTATTCGGTTTTCGTCCTCGCTGCCGTTCAAAATAAGATGTATGCTGTTGAGTGCAAGCGGTGACTTTCCACTTATAACGAGCCTGCTCGGCTGTTTTTCAGAGAAATCGAACTCGCCGAAATCAAGCATAACATTGTTGCCTATCTCGGTCACATACTTTTCGCCCTTTGTGAACTTGTCACCATAAATGTTGTCAGCATCAGCCGCATTATTCACCGCAAACTCACGGCTCACCTTTTCAAAGTTGAAACCGCCCACTTGGAAACCGTCCTCAGTGAGGGTACAAAGGGTCTCAATACCCTTGAGCTTTCTTGAAAGCTTGAAAGTTTCAGGCTTGAAGATCATCCACTCAGGCTCTTTGTGATAACAAAACGTGCCAAGAAGCTTGCCGCTCTCCTCAGGTATTCCGTCATAGAAGCTTATTTTAACAGGGTCAAGGGTGTTCGCCCATATCTGCACCGTAACAGTGTCAGAGCCTGAACTGCCGAAGTCAAGATTATCATATGCCGCCCATGATGTTACCTTGCCCATTGCAAAGCCTACACCCTTCTTCATGCCGCTTGAAACGTTGTCGCTCGCCCTTGTGAATAGTCCGCCGATAACAAACTGATATGGGTCGGTAAGTGCGTTTCCAAGTCCCTCAGCGGTGAATTTGAGCATAGATATGATGTGATAACGCTCAGTGCCGTTTTTGCACATTGCACGAAGCCAGAAGCTTCCATCACCCTTTGCTTTCACCTTAATGCTGTCTGCTGTTACCTCGCACTCTGCAAGATTAGATGTTATGCCCTTTTCATTTGTCACCCTGAACTCGATATCCTCAGCATAATCCGAATTGACAGGGAGCGCCTTATATTTCACCGTTATCTCAGGGTTATCCTTGTCAAGAGTAAAAGTATCAGTATAAAGTTCTATCTTTCTAACAGGTATCTCGTCTGTCCTGCCACACTCGGTAGGAGCAAAGCCCACGTTTTCAAGCGACGATGTACCGCTGTCATATTCCGCCTCAACAGCATCAAGGGTAACAACACAGTCAGGCAGACCCTTTGATGTAAGCGTTACCTTTATCTCCCCCGTCTTATCAGCCACACCAATAACAGCAAGCATTTTTCCTGAGAAAAGTCTGCGTGATGTGCCTTTATACTGGTCATAGTCTGTGCTGTCGCCGTTGTCAAGACCCATAAGCCTTGCCGCACCCTCAACGCTGACGTTCACACGGTTGTTGGCGTTTGCGCAGAAAGTGCCGTCCTTGTCAAATGCGGATATCTCAATATAAACAAGGTCAGAGCCGTCTGCAAGTATCTCCGTCTTGTCAGGGGCAGCTTCTATTCTAACAGCGTCCCCGAATGAACGCTGCATATCCTCTGCGATGATATTTCCATTCTCGTCATATGCAACAGCTTTAAGCTCGCCCTTTTCATATGGTATGATATAGTTCGCTGTCAGCTCCTTGCCATGCTTGTGGTCTATATCATATGCACCCATTGAAACGCCGTCCTTGAAAAGCTCAACTCTCGGAGCATTTGAGCAAACTCTCACGTCACAAGGAAGTCCGTCGCTGAAATCCCAGTATGGGAAAATATGCACGAATGGCTCGGTCTTATAGTCTGTCCACTCTGCACGGAAAACATATGCACTGTCCTTTGCAAAGCCTGCTGTGTCGAACTGACCGAAGTAGGAATTTTTCGTGCTGTATGGAGTAGGCTCGCCTATGTAGTCAAAGCCTGTCCAAATGAACTGACCTGCACAATATTCTGCGTCACGGTCAGGGATAATGCAAGCTTCAGTATTTTTTGCGCCCCAGCCTGTGCAGCTATTGCCCAAAGATGAACACTGCTCGTCATCATCAGTTAGCAAGGTTTCAGACAGTGGGAAATGATAAATTCCACGGCTCTGAACAACAGAAGCCGTTTCGCTTCCGTATATCATCCAGTCAGGGTGAGCGGCGTGGTGTTCCTCATAAAGTCTTTCACCGTAGTTATAGCCTGCAAGCTTGAGAATATCAGCGCATTTCTGACCGTTCTCCCACTGCATATAGTTAGAGCCGAATGTGACATAGCCGTTGCCCTCAGGGTCATGGAGCCTAACGAGCCTTTTAAGCCAAGCCGTTACCTCCTGACCTCTCTCGTCAGCGTGAGTGTCAAAAATCTCATTTCCCACACTCCAACCTATGATAGAAGGGTGGTTTCTGTCACGGCGCACCCATGAAGCAACGTCCTTTTCTACCCACTCATCAAAAAATCTGGCATAGTCATAGTCGGTCTTTGACCTCTCCCACATATCAAAGCCCTCAGAGAGAATGAGCATACCTGTTTCGTCAGCGATGTCCATAAACTCCTCTGCAGGCATATTGTGAGAGGTTCTGATAGCGTTGATGCCCATTTTGCGTAGCTTTTTAAATCTTCTCCTTATAGCCGCAGGATTGGAAACTGCCCCAAGACAGCCGTTGTCATGATGTTCGCATGAGCCGTGGAGCTTAACGTGTCTGCCATTGAGATAAAAACCGCTGTCGCACTTGAATTTGATAGTCCTGAAGCCGAATTTCTGACTTACACGCTGTACACAGCCGCCGTCCACAAGGATTTCCGACGCCATGGTGTAAAGCACAGGCGAGGTGATATCCCAAAGCTCAGGGTCTTTCACTGTCATGGTCTGAGCGGTGAGAGAATAGCTCACGCCTTTCACACGCACAGCCTCAGGTATGCAGGAAATATCCGCCCCACAAGCGTCAGACTCATAGCTTGCCACCTCTTTGCCGTCCTTGTCGAGGATAGTGTTTTTAATGCGTATGCCACCAAGAGGAGTACCCACAGGTCGGAGCATCTCAGCCTTCACAGTCACCTGCCAGCCGTCCTCCTGCTTTGACGTGGTGATATAAATGCCGTCATTGCCGAAGCGTATCTCAGGGCTTTCGCAAAGCCAAACCTTTCTGAAAATGCCTGCTCCTGAATACCACCTGGAGTTTGGCGCGTGGTGATCCACACGGACAGTAATAATGTTCTCTCCGTTCTTGACAAGGTCGGTGATATCGAACATAAATGCCGAGTAGCCGTATTTCCACTCCCCTGCCAAAGCACCATTCACATACACCTTGCTGTCCATGTAAACTCCGTCAAAGCGGATAAAAGTGCGTATGCCCTCTTTCTTTTGATAAGAAAAAGCCTTTCTGTACCAGCCTGTAGAAGTTTCATATAGGTCATTTGTATTATAAATAAGCCAATCGTGAGGAATGTCCACAGGCTTGAAAGCAAAGTCCTCTGAGTAGTCAGAGCCGAAAGCCGCCTTGTAAAATTCCCAATCGTTGCAAAAAAGCTTTCTGTCTGAGTGTGTTTCACAGATATCCATAAAAACTCCTTTATATTTTACTTATCTGAATATGAAAATGTGCATTTATCAAAGGCTTTTCAAGCTGATATTTCTCCGCAAGCCTTGGTCCGCAGGAGTTAGAACCTACCCCTGCCATTGCATAGTCAACGCAGATAACATTGCTCTCGCACCTTTCAAGCTCATAGTTATGTGCCTTTGCCGCAAGCTCCTCCTGCGAAAACTGAGAAGCGTTGAATGAAAACTCCTCTCCCGCAGTGAACATCACACTTGTGTCCTTACTGCTCACAGTGAGATATCTGCACCCATAGTGCGATGAATTTTCCTGCGGTCTTATATAATCCTCGTGCATATCCCCGATATCAGCCGCAAATCTGCCCACATAGCAAGCCTGACGCTTGTCAATGTAGCTTTCTGTAGGACCATATCCGAAATATTCCGCCCTTGAAAAATCTTTTGGCATGAAAAGCCTTATACCGAACCTTGGAAGCATATCTATCTTATTTGAAAACTCCGCTTCGCATTTTATGTCAAGCCCACTGCCGTCAATAACATAAACAGCTTTCAGCCTGCAAAACGGCTGTTGTATGGACCAGCCAAAAGACTGTGTGACGCTTATCTCCGCTCTGTTCTCGCTCGCTGAAAGCTCACAGCCGTAGCTTTTCACATCAAAGTCATTAAGATGCACCTTGTACCAATTGTACTTCATGACATCATTATCCGTAGGCGCACGGAAGAAGTTATACTGCAAAGGTCTGTCAAGAAGCTCTCTGCCGCCGAATTTCACAGAAATAAACGCCGACTTACGCTTGTCAAAGCGGTAAACAACATCTCCCACTGTCACAGTGATATCAAGAGGCGTTTCCACAGCCTTAACATTTTCTTTCACCTCAGCGACCTTATAAGTCTTGCCCTCTGCTATCCTAAGCTGATCAAAGCACACCTCATAGCCATTTTCACAATAGTCAGTGTCCTCCTTTGCAGTGAAAATAAACCTTATGAATGTTTCATTTTCATACTCCGCTGTATCATTGGGAACATTCACCACAGTGTTTCCCATAGGCTCGATGTCAAAATCCACCCTGCCGATATGTATAATACCGTTTTTGTCCGTTATCTCATAGCGGCAATCGAGAATATCCCCAGCGTTCACAAACTCCAGCGTGCTTGAAAAAACAAAGCTTCCCTTGCTTTCCCCTTTTGTTACTCGCACAGGTCTGTATACCTGCTTTACCTCTAAAAGTCCGGTGTGGGGCGTTCTGTCAGGATAAACAAGACCGTCCATGCAGAAATTGCTGTCATTGTGTCTTTCCCCAAAATCTCCGCCGTAGCCGTATTTTATCTTGCCCTCAGCCGTCTTACCAAGCGGTACAGAATGGTCGCACCACTCCCACACAAAGCCACCGCAGAAACGCTCATTGGAATAGAACACATTGTGATAATCCTCCAGATCTCCCGGACCATTTCCCATGGCGTGGCAGTATTCACACTGCACAAGAGGTCTGTTTTCCTCAGGCTTTTCAAGATAGCCTTTCAGCCCGTTTAGATCCCAGTACATACCCGAAACTACGTCAAGCACGCTGTCGGAAGTTCCGTCAAGGCAGTGTGTGCTTTCATAATGCACAAGCCTTGTATCATCAAGCCTCTTTATAAGCTCAGCTTCATCAAGCATATTTTTGCCATATCCGCTCTCATTACCCAGCGACCAGAACACCACGCAAGGGCGGTTGATGTCACGCTTTACAAGACATTCCGCACGATCTTTTATGGCATTGCCAAACCTCTCGTCAGAGGCAAGCATCGCAATGCCGTTGTAATCTGAATAGTCCCACTTGTAGTCATAATAGACCTCCACACAGCCATGTGACTCCAAGTCCGCTTCATCAATAACATAAAGCCCCAGCCTGTCGCAAAGCTGATAAAACATAGGGGAGTTAGGATAATGTGACGTTCTCACAGCGTTTATGTTGTGCTTTTTCATAAGCACAAGGTCAGCTCTCATCTGCTCATAAGAGGCATAATATCCCGTGTCAGGATAGCTGTCATGACGATTTACACCCTTGAACTTCACCGCCCTGCCATTTATCTTAACAACGCCCTTATCCACCTTTACATCTCTAAAGCCAACCTCCTCGCCGATAACCTCGTCGCCTGCATTGATAGTAAGCCTGTAAAGATAAGGTGTTTCAGCACTCCAAAGCTTGACGTTCTCTAACTTTATCTCAACGCTCTCACCGTCATAAGCCGAAAACTGAGCCATTGTAACACCATCATCATCGCAAAGCTTTGCCGAAACATCACAGCCGAATACCGTAAACTCCAGCCTTGCAGAGCCATTTTCACCGAGAATAGTTTTCACGATATAATTTTCAAGACGCATTTTCGGTCTTGACAGCACATAAACATCTCTGAAAATTCCCGAAAGCCTTATCTTGTCCTGATCTTCAAGATAAGTTCCGTCGCACCATTTCAGCACAGCGGCAGTAATGATATTCCTGCCCTCAGCAAGATACGGCGTGATATCAAACTCAGCCGTAGCGTGAGAAACCTGTGAATATCCCACAAAGCTGTCGTTCACATACAAATAGACACAGCTATCCACGCCCTCGAACACAAGCACCCTGTCCATGCCGTCAGGGGAATAATCATATTCACGCTGATAAACTCCCACAGGTATATCGTCAGGCACAAAAGGCGGGTCAAATGGTATTGGATAGCACACGTTAGTATACTGCGGCTTGTCATAGCCGTAAAGCTGCCAGTTTGACGGCACCGGGATAGTGTCCTCAAACTTTTCGTGAATAAAATCGTCCTCTAGCTCTACTATGCTGTCATAATAGCGAAAACCCCAGTTGCCGTTTAAAAGCTCCATTCGCTGAGAATTTTTACGGTCCTCAAAAGGATCCTGCCCCTTTGCAAACGGCACAAAATAGCAGTGCTTGTCAAGCGTGCCAATGTGCAGCGCCTGAGTATCCTCATGATATATCATTTTTGATCTTGGCGAATTTTCCGCCGCAAGCTTTAAAATATCCATAGATGTTCTCCTTTGCAAGTTTATAAATTACTGTAATTATTTTATCAGCTATTGACAGGCAAGTCAATGAATGATATTATTAATTTATAACAATATGAATATGGAGTTGATATTTTTGTTCTTTGCCGATTATCCTATCCTGGGAAACGAAAAGTCCCTGCCACTATATCTGCAAAATATGGGTCATCATCACTGTCAGGATCACATTATAAGACCCGAGGGCTATCACTATGACCAGATACTCTACTGCACCAAAGGCAGCGGCACGCTTATCTTTGAGAATAAAGCCATTCCCATACCACATGATACTGCCATATTCATACCCGCTGAAACGCCCCACGAATACTATCCAGAAGAGGATATATGGGATATCCACTGGATAGTCCCCTGCGGATATGCCGCCAAGGATATCCTTACCCAGTTCGGCCTTACCGAGCTTAAAACCTTTCACCTCAGCGACACAAAAATGCTCGAGCATATTTTCCGCAAAATGCACAATGCTCTGCGAACCGACAGTATTTTCGGCAATTACAAAGCCTCTGGCTATTTGTATGATTTTCTTATGGAGTTTTACCGCCTTATCGCCTACAAAGACCCTGCCACGTCAGTATCCTCCGCCCTTATGAAAGCACTGGACTACATAAACTACAACTATTTTTCCCCTATCACAATGGACGAGCTTTGCAGTGTGTCAGGAGTAACTAAACAGCACCTTTGTCTGCTTTTTCGCAAAAAGCTCAGTATGCGTCCAATGGAATACATCGCAAAACGTCGTATCCAAGAAGCCAAAGCCCTGCTTACCGGTACAGAAAAAAGCATCGAGCAGGTAGCCGAGGAAACAGGCTTTTGCTCAGAAAGCTATTTCTGCAAGCTTTTCAAAAGATACGAGGGCATGACCCCCTCCGCTTTCCGCCAGATCAAATAACAACAAACAAAAAAAGAGCCGCCCAAAGGCAGCTCAATTATGCAGAAAAATTAGCCCTGCTCCTTCATCTTAGCGAAACACTCGCTGCAGTAAACAGGTCTGTCCTCTCTTGGCTTGAAAGGAATAACAGCCTCGCCGCCGCAAGAAGCACAAGTTGCTGTATAAGTCTGTCTTTCAGACTTTGTAGCAGCCTTTCTTGCATCTCTGCAAGCTTTACATCTCTGTGGCTCATTTACGAAACCTTTCTCAGCATAGAACTCCTGCTCTCCTGCTGTGAAAACGAACTCGTTTCCGCACTCCTTACATACTAATGTCTTGTCTTCGTACATGGTTCTTACCTCATTACATAAAATTGTGCCTAGTCGGATTTGCACCGACACCTTTGAATAAACAACGCTCTGCTATTAAGCTATACGGCCATATTCCTATCTCAACAGTGATCTCAATTTCCGTCTGACTCTCTGCATTGCATTGTCTACCGCCTTTTCCGACGTGCCCAAGCCTAATGCTATCTGATTGTATGACATTCCTCTCAAAAACGATTGAAATACCTGCCATTCCTGCTCCGAAAGTGCAGAAGTGATCTTATCATAAAGCTCATTCAGCTCCTCACGCTCCACTACGACCTCCTCAGGTACAGTGCCACCGCCGCCAAGAATAGCCTCAAGGTCAGCTTCCTCGCCGCCTGAAAGAAGTGCATTTCTGTGAACAGACGAAATGATCTTATTTTTTATACATTTTGTAGCGTAAGTTGAAAACTTCGCATTTTTGTCTTCACGATAGGTCCTAACCGCACCCAGAAGACCCATAAGCCCCTCTTGGACAAGATCCTCGTGAACCTCGGCGCCATATTTTTTTGCCAGAAACTCCACCGTACAGATATATCTCGCAATAAGCTCACCGATAGCCGTTTTGTCACTCTGTGCATTTAGCACAAGCTGCTCATCTGAAAGCTTTTTCTGCTGATCCTGCCGATCGCCTCTCAAAAAATACCGCCCACCTAATCGTAGAAATTACCGCAAAGCCCCATTCTGACGCCACTGCGTAATGTTATAATACCATTTTAGACCATAAAAGTCAAGAGAATTGACGAAATCCGCCGTCCCTGTGAAAATATTTGTAACATACCACAGTTTTAAGAATGTATTCTTGTGATTTTCAACAAACAAAAAGTCAGCCGTGTCGAAATACACGGCTGACCGCAATTTACGCAACTTTGATGTTATACACGGCAGTATTTTGCTCTGCCATCGCTGAAAATATCCCCTCCGTGGCAATCGTCAGCCACAACAAGAGGAAAATCCTCAACGTAAAGTTTTTTTACAGATTCACAGCCCAGCTCCTCAAAAGCCACTACCTCACAAGACTTTATGCAGTTGCAGGCAAGTGCGCCCGCACCGCCTATAGCACAGAGATAGACCGCACCATTTCTTATCACGGCGTCCCTTACCTCTTGTGATCTCTCGCCCTTGCCGATCATTCCGCCCAATCCAAGATCAAGCAATCTCGGTGCAAACCTGTCCATTCTTCCTGAAGTGGTCGGTCCGCATGAACCGATAGGCTTTCCCTCAGGCGCAGGAGTAGGTCCGGCATAGTAGATAACAGCGTCTTTCAAAGGGATAGGAAGCTCCTTTCCCTCGTCAAGCAAAGCATTGAATCTTTTATGTGCAGCATCCCTTGCAGTGTACACAATGCCCGAAAGCAATATCTTGTCACCGCATTTAAGCTCTGCGCTCACCGCTTTAAGCTCCTCGGAACGCACCTTTCTTATTTCCGACATGACAAACTGTTATTCAGCGTCATCATCGCTTACAAGAGAAAGACCATCGTCAATAAGATCTCTTGCAGTGTTTACAGCACCGATACTATTGCCATACAGATCGTTAAGTGATGTAACGAGCTGCTGAACAGTTTCGCTCAGACTTGTGAATTGTGTCTTAACAGACTCTCTCAGATCAGCAGACTGTGCTCTGATGTTCTTAGCTTCGTTCTTAGCGTCGCTTACTACCTTTGCAGCCTCGGCATTTGCCTTTGATGTTACGTCAGCGGCTTCTGCGTTAGCCTTAGATGTAACAGCCTCTGCCTCTGCATTAGCCTTAGAAGTTACCTCGGCAGCCTGCTTGTTTGCTGCACTTGTAACAGCCTCAGCCTCCTGCTTAGCGGCAGCCGTCATTGCAGCAGCACTTGACTTAGCAGTCTGAAGTGTAGTATCAGCCTCTGTCTGAGCATTTGTAACAAGCTTCTGTGCCTGTGCGTTTGCGTCAGCAAGAACCTGATCCTGAAGCTGCTTAGCTTCATCTTCCATCTGCTTAGCTGCCTTCTTAGCTTCCTGAACGACCTTATTAGCTGTGTTCTGAGCTTCCATGAACACGCTTCCAAGATCGAATGCAGGAGTGGCTGTGCCGGCATTAGCCTCAGCAGTTTCGAGCTTCTCTTTAAGATCCTCGATCTCCTGCTTCTGCTTTTCAAGCTCAGCGTCCTTTTCAGTTACCTGCTGCTCATAGTCAGCGATACGAACCTTCATTGTATCAGTATTAGCCATAAGCTCGGCTATCTTGTTTTTAGCCTCTTCTACCTTTTTCTCAAGTTCCTTCTTGCCCTCGAAGTCCTGCTTCTGAGCGCCGCCCTGCTTCTCAAGACGTTCGATAGTTTCGTTCTGGTCATTGACCTGAGCCTCAAGAGTATAAATTTTAGAAGTAAGGTCGTCTACATAAGCAAGAACGTCCTGCTTATCAAATCCGCCGACTCTAACCGTTCTTAAATAACCATTACTAGCCATTTCAATCCCTCCACATTAGTGATTATCTCTATTATACAATAAACCACGTTATTTTTCAACTGATTTAAGCCGTTTTCAAAAATTTCATTATTCCATACAAAATAGCAACTGAAATTTATACAAAATGTCTTAAAATCATATTTATCACAGAATAATTATATCAAATTTTCCGTAAGATTTCAAGTGCTTTTGCGAAAAATTTTCAATATCATGATAATTTTCTGAGAATACGAAAATCTCTTTAATTATGTAAACGTTTTCCGATTTTGGTTCAAACAAGGCGGACAGCGTAAACGCCGATCCGCCTTTGAAAGCATTATTACTTGTTCTTGAAGATATTGAAGATATCGTCGTAATAATTTGGATTATCAGCAGCCTTAACGCCAGCCTTGTGCATCGCTTCAGCGTCAGCCTTTGCGTCGTCAGCCTTCTGAGTAAAATTTGCAGTATATGTTGTCGCAGCCTTTGGTGCAGCAGCCTCAGGAACGTCATCTCTGTCAACAAAGTCAGCAGCGATAACAGTAACGTCCATAGCGTCCTTGGTGTCAGGATTTGTGCCGTTACCGAAGATGATCTCAACGTTATCGTCAGCAGCGTCAGCAATAGCAGCAGTAAGCTCGTCCATATCACTGATAAGGAGATCCTCGCTCATTGTAACGTTTACGATAAGTCTTCTCGCACCCTTGATAGAAGTTTCAAGAAGGTCAGAAGAAATTACCTGATTGATGATATCCTGTACCTTATCCTTGCCCTCGCCGTGACCGATAGCAATATGCGCTCTGCCTGCACCCTTAAGAATAGTAGTAACGTCAGCGAAGTCAACGTTGATCTCATCATGTCTTGTAATGATCTCAGCGATAGCGATAACGTCTGTCTTAAGAACTTCATCAGCGATAGCATAAGACTGCTTCATAGTAAGGCGCATCTCGTTTGTGATAAGATTCTGGTTAGGGATAACGATAAGAGCGTCAACGTGCTTGATAAGAGCCTCGATACCCTTTTCTGCTCTCTCCATCTTCTTTGCGCCCTCAAATTTGAAAGGCTTTGTAACAACTGCGATAGTGAGCTTGTCAAGTGACTGTGCAATCTCAGCAACTACAGGTGCAGCACCAGTACCTGTTCCGCCGCCCATACCTGCTGTGATGAATACCATATCAGCGTCCTTGATAGCGTTCTCGATCTCGTCCTTGCTTTCCTGAGCGGAAGCCTCGCCGATCTCAGGCTTTGCACCTGCGCCCAGACCGTGAGTAAGCTTCTCACCTATCTGGATCTGTGTGTGTGCAGCTGACTTATGCAGTGCCTGGATATCAGTATTAACAGCGATATATTCAACATTTCCCTCGATACCGGCCTGTGCGATACAGTTAAGTGCGTTTCCACCGCCGCCACCGACACCGATTACCTTGATCTTTGCGCCTACGACTGGCTCTTCAACATACTCGTAACCCATAATAGAACTCCTCCTAAAAGCGAATTTTCATACTTCTCCGTATTTTTACATATCAATTTATCAAATCAAAAATAAAATGCAAAAAAGCCTATGTGCCGAATATGCACATAAATAGATACAATAATATATTATCATACTTTTGTCAAAAAGTAAAGAACTTAAATGAAACCATTATAAATTTTTTATTAATTATCAATAAAACGACTGATTTTTCAGTTTCATTTGTGTATACTATACAATTAGTTATCCTGACCCCTACCAATCTGTGTTCGTCTGATCGTCCACATAGCCGTTGTCAGCATATCCATTGTCGGTATAGCCCTGATCGCCGCCGTTATCATATCCCCAGTCGGTGTTTCCGTTCTCGTTTGTCCACTGATCTGTGCCTGCATTGTCAGCATCATCATTGCCGTCCCATGCGTTGGTATCGTCGCTGTAGCCTTGGCTATCGTCCCCTGACCATGAGTTATCACTGTCCCATGTGTTGCCGTCATCAATATTAGTATCAGCCGATACCGCACTGCTGCTGTCATCTGGCTTTGCAGAACTTGTGTCGTCAGGTTTTGACGACTCGTCCTGCGATTTCGGAATAGCCGAAATGCCGCTGTCAGCACCATTGTAAATAAGAGTACCCTCGTAATCGTCAGTAATGCTCTTGTCAATTACCGCCTTAAGATATGTAAGCTTGTATTCCATATCCACCGAGCTTCCAAGCTTTATTTCAAGCCTGCCGTCATACATAAGCTTGATATCCGAACGGGTGGTCAGGTCAATAGAGTCTATATTTTTAAATTTCAGATCATGAAGATCATTCAGAAGCTCTTTAAGGATATCCGCCTTAAATGAATCCTCCGAGGCAAGCTTGTCGCCCTGACTAAGGCTTTTAAGCTCAAAGCCCTTTACAACAGGTATATCCCCTGTCGGAGCAGGATTTTTCGTTTCAAGTATCTTTCCCGAAGCAGACAGCACATAGTATGAATTTTTATACTCGATATCAGCCGCCTTTTCGGCCTCTGTGCAGGTTATAACAAGTGTTGACGGAAATTTCTTTGTGACCTTGACATCATCAAGATACACAAGAGTATCTTTCAAACGCTTTTCAACTATATCCGTATTCGTCCTCACAAGGTTTTGTCCCGTTGAAACGCCGCCCACGCCAAGGATCTGATCCTGCTCGTAAAGGGTAACGCCCTCTATTTTTATCTCCGACACATTAAAAAACAAAAACATACTCAGCACCAGCAGCAGCGCCGCAGCCGCAAAAAAGCTGGCAACATACACATTGCGCATATTCACTGTCTGCCGACGTGCCGCAGGCCGCTGTGAGTTCATTCTGTTTTCCTTGTAAGTTCCGTTCATTTTCCTCTTTCCTAACTGCTAGTAATTTACACGTTTTATGTTTCCGCCCAGAAGCGTAAAAGCATTTTCAATGCAGTCATAGCCCCTGTCCATAAGCTTTATATTAGTGAGAGATGTTTCTCCCTCTGCCGAAAGCGCCGCTACAGCCAACGCCGCACCGCCTCTAAGGTCAGGCGCACGGACTTTTGCTCCGTAAAGCTCCTTCACGCCCTCGATAACAGCCACTTTTCCCTCTGTCTTTATATCCGCACCCATTCTCACAAGCTCGTCAACATGGCGGTAGCGGTTTTCAAAAATATTTTCCACCACCACACTGGTGCCTTTTGCCTTAGCAAGTGCCGCCGTGACTATCGCCTGAGCGTCCGTAGGGAATCCCGGGTAAGGCATAGTCCTCACCGTCCGCACAGCTTTTAGCTGTTTAGGCGCTTTTATAAATATCCTGTCCTCATATAGAAATACCTGACAGCCCATTTGCTCAAATATAGGTATGACCGCACGGATATCCCCCGCCCTTGCCCCAAGCAGACCTATCTCACCGCCTGTTGCCGCCGCCGCGCTCATAAAAGTCGCCGCAACTATCCTGTCGGGCATGACAGAGTATTCACAGCCGTGTAGCTTTTCCACACCGCTTATTGTTATCGTTCCGCCCCCTGCGCCACTTATCCTTGCACCGCAGCAGTTCAGAAACTCCGCAAGATCGCATATCTCAGGCTCTCTTGCCGCATTGTATATCACCGTGTCGCCCTTTGCCAGAACAGCCGCAAGCATGATGTTCTCAGTTGCTCCCACAGAGGGGAACGAAAGGTCTACCCTAGCCCCTCTAAGCCCTCTCGGGCAGGTGCAGCTAAGCACGCCATACTCCTCGTTTATCCTGACGCCCATTTTTCTAAGTGCGCACAGGTGCATATCTATAGGTCTCGGACCAAGCTCACACCCTCCCGGGAATGACAGCCTGCATTCACCTGTTCTTCCAAGAACAGCTCCCAGAAAAACGATAGACGAACGCATCTCTCTCATAAGCTCATCTGGCACAAAGGTCTTTACAGCGCCCCTTGCGTCCACAGTAACACAGCCGTCCTCACGGCTGCACCTTGCCCCAAGCACCGACAGAATGCGGCAAGCCGCAAATACGTCCGAAAGTGCAGGACAGTTATGTAGCCTGATCTCTCCGTTTATAAGAACACACCCTGCCAGCAGCGGCAGAGCTGCGTTTTTTGCTCCCTGAACGGTTATCTCTCCGTTCAGCCTGCTTCCTCCCTGAATGATAAGCCGTTGCATAAGCGTCGCTCCTTTTAAGGTTTTGACTTATCTTATGCAGGACCGCCCATATAGGTTAAAGCTATTTGTTGATATATATCTCTGTAGCGTTTGAAACAGGCATAAAAGCAGGCAAACAAGGCAGATATGAGTCCTTGCCTATCTTCTTTTTCATATCCTTAGTTGAAAGTATCATGCCAGTAACACAATCGTCAAACGTACTATCGTCCATATCAGTGATATTCACAAGTATCCTTACAGTGACCTCCTTACTGGAAAACGGAGGAACAGTGTCGCCTATGACCTCACCGTCGCTGTTTGTTGTAACGCTGGTCGCATAGCATACCGCGTTGTCATATTCAGAAGAAACATGGCTGATCTCATACTGCGGTATCTTTATCTCAAAAGGAGACGGGTTTTTAATATTAAACACTATATCTGCAAAACGGTAGCTTGAACTCAACTCAGAACCAAAAGCTTCTTCGTTGTATACAGAATAATTTGACAGCGCATATGTTTTAAAATCCGTCATACCCATTGTTTTGAACACGTTGTCGTCATATCTAACCACGCTCTTGTCTGCGTCGTTGAAAAACAGCGGAGGGAAGAAGAACACCATAAGCACAAGCACGATAATAACAGCCACAACTGTCTTTATTATCTTGCTACGCTTTACATATGAATCTCCCACCTTTACTCCCTTGCTAAGACCTTTCACCGCCTGCGCAGGCATAGCCGCAGCGTCCTCAAGGAAATCGTCCTCATCGTCCTCTTCCTTGTGCTTGGTAGGGTCATCGTAAGTCTTTGTGGCACGGTCGAACTCCCCTGCCTTGTTGAACTTTTCTCCGTCAAAAATCTCGTCGGCGGTGCGGTTCACTCCGCTGCCCTTGAACTTTTTATCTGACAGCTTTTTTATCTTGTCAACATCAGGCACTTCAATGCTATCCATTGAAGCCCTCTTGTTATACTGTCTGTAATTCTTATCCATTATTTTATCCCCTTAAATTTTACGTTCCTTATCCCTTAATAAGTGGCTCTAAAGCCTTGAATATCCTGTCCTCAGTATCGGCAACATGAAGCTTTGCAGCGTTTTCCGAGCACTGTCTGAGCTTCTCAGGGTCTTCTATAAGCCCCTTTACAGTATCAATGAAAAGCTTTTCCGTCAAGTCTTTTTCTTCGATAACAAAGCCTGCTCCTGCGTTTTGCAATACCATGCCGTTGTAATACTGATGATTTTCAGCCACCATAGGCGACGGGATAAGCACAGAGGCTCTGCCCATTGCTTCAAGCTCCGCCAGCGAAGCTGCTCCGCACCTTGATATAACAAGGTCAGCCGCAGCCATTGCCACAGGCATATTGATATAATCCTTTATGATACGTCTGCTGTTGTTGATATCTATACCCATAGCCTCCAGCTTTTCAGGATAGTCCTTATATCCCTGATAAGTGCCGTAGGAATGTATATGACAGACCTTAACATCATTGTCCTGATACCATTTCAAAAGCTTTGCGATATTCTCATTAAGCACTCTCGCACCCAGACTTCCGCCTGTTGAAAGCACACATATTTCATTTTCATCAAAGCCAAGCTGTTTTTTAGCCTCCGACTTTGACATGGTGTTGAAAGCTCCCCTTACAGGCAGACCTGTCACCACCGTCTTAGCATTTTCGGGCATATACTTTTCTGCCTCTTTTACAGTGAGCATAACAACGTCCGCAGACTTTGCAAGTATCTTGTTTGTCACGCCCGGGAAAGCGTTCTGCTCGTGAATAGCCGTCTTTATGCCCATTTTAGCGGCTTTTCTAACTATAGGTCCTGAAACATATCCTCCGGTTCCTATAACAAGATCAGGTCTTGCTTCCTTTATTATCTTCTTTGCAGTGCTTCCTGACTTTGCAAGACACCCTGCCGCATGGATATTTCTTTTGAGATTTACCCAGTTAGGCTTTCTCTGAAAGCCCTCTATCTTTATAGGATAGAACTTATATCCTGCCGCAGGCACGAGCCTGGCCTCAAGCTTTTCAGGATTTCCCGCAAAGCTTATCTCAGCGTCAGGATAATGTTTTTTTATGATCTCCGCAATGGCAAGAGCAGGATTTACATGACCTGCCGTACCTCCGCCTGCAAGTAAAACTCTGAGCATAGAACTAATACCTCTTTACTTTTTTTTGATGCACTGACGTGAAACGTTGAGCATGATACCCATTTCTGCAAGCTGTATCATCAGTGCAGTACCGCCGTAGCTGAAAAACGGCAGTGAAATACCCGTGTTAGGGAAAGCGTTGCAGGCTACCATAATGTTGAAAAGTGCCTGCGAGCCTATCTGTATTGTTATACCAGCCGCAAGAAGCATACCAAAACGATCCTTGCTTCTTGAAGCGATCATGAAGCCCTCGATTATAAAAAGCACAAACAGCAGTACCACTACCATTGCACCCACGAAGCCAAGCTCCTCGCAGATAATAGCGAAAACGAAGTCGTTTTGTGACTCAGGGAGATAATACTTCTGCCTTGACTCTCCAAATCCAAGACCGAACCAGCCGCCCGAGCCTATAGACAATAGAGATTCATAGGTCTGGAAGGTCTTTCCGCTAGGGTCGGATTCAGGATTTTTCCAGCTCTGTATACGATCTGAAATATAAGAAAAGCCTGAGCCTGACGCCATTTTATATATCAGCAGCAGCACCCCGAAAACAGCACACACACCGATAAATTTCCAGAAGGTCTTTTTCGGCATACCGCTTATAAACATCATGGAAACACCGATAATACCCACCAGCATAACAGCCGACATATGCCTTTGCAAAACAAGCACCAGTGCCACCGCACCCATTATCACCGTAAATGGTATAACGCAGAATTTCCAATCCTTGAACTTAGGATAATTCACCGACATTATGTATGCGAAAATAATAATGAACGTTACCTTCAGAAGCTCCGACGGCTGAAAGCTGATCGGACCTATTTGTATCCAACGCTTTGCACCGGCAACGTCTATTCCGAAAAGAGCTGTATAAAACGTAAGAAGATATGTGGCGATAAACGCAATATATGCTATCTTAGTGTTCTGAAAGAAGTGATAATCAAGATAGCTGGTGGCAAACATCAGAAGAAGACCAAGTCCGGCAGACTTGAGCTGGCTCACCAGATAATAATATCCATCGTTATATTCACTCAGCCCCCACGCATAGCTTGCAGAAAACATCATCAGAAGTCCGAATACAAGCAATACCATTACAAGAATGAAAAACGGCTTGTCTATCTCCGTAAGTATAAATCTGAATCTATGTTTTCTTTTTGCCTGTGCCACAGGTTGTTTAAGAGGAACGTGACTATTATACACTATGCTTCCGTCACGTTCACGTCTAGGACCTCTTATAGCCAAACAAACAACCTCCCAACAAAATCTCTATATGAAAAACTTTCCCGAATATATCAAAAACGCTATTGCCGCCGCAGCCCCTGCCACAGATATCACAGCGAATATCCCGATCACGGCGTGATCCCCATGACCCTTTTTCTGCAAATGCTCATGAAGCGTGTAACCTTTCATAAGCAACTTTTTTCTTATCTTAAACACGATATACTGCAAAAGCCCGCAAGCTCCGTCAACGACCACCGCCGCACCTGCCAGCAGGAAAACGAAATATTCTCCCGAAAGCAGCACCGCCATAGTCATAAGACCACCAAGCGCCAGCGAACCCGACTCACCCAAATAAAGCTTCGCAGGACTGCACCCCCAAAAGAGAAAGCCTCCTGCCGCACCCATTGTGCAAACAGCAAAAAGCTGAGCGGCGTCAGAGCCTGCCCCTGCCGCAAGACCGCTTGACAGCCCTGCCGAAAATATCAAAGCCGTTACAGCACACAGCCCGTCAGTACCCGTGTCGGTCTTACCGCCTGCGCAATCGTGTATCTTCACCATGTTTATCCCCACTGTCATAAACAGCGGAAAAAGCGGATAAAAAAGCCCGCCGAACTGCACATAGCCCAAGTGAAAAGGCATAAGCACAGCCGTCTGCACTCCTCCGCAGTATCTAAGCCCCACGCATACACCAAGACATATAAGATACTCCATACATATCTTGTAAAAAGGCTTCATGCCTATGCCAAGCTTTTTCTCCTTAACATAATCCTCCGAAAGCCCGATAGCCGTGAGCATCAAAACTCCGCCCAGAGCGATAAACACACGCCTTGAAAACTCTCCGTTCTCAAAACTCAGCACCGCCTGCGAGTCATAAAATATAACTCCCGTAACAATGCCGAATATAACGCAGAGCATTATGACAGCTCCGCCGAATTTCGGCTCAGAGCCGTCTTTTGCGAATCTGTCGCCTATATAAAAATCGAATTTGCCTGTTTTTATCCTGCGGAAATATGGTATGAACACTCTGCCGAGAACATATCCCAGCACCATTTCACACCCCAGTATCACCGCCTGCACGCTCCAGCTCATTTTGTCAGTGCATTGAACACTTCTTCAAGCTTCATTCCTCTGCTTCCCTTGAAAAGTACAGCGTCACCCTTTGCAACTACCTCTTTCAAAGCCGCCGCAAGGTCATCTCTGCTTTCAAAGTGCCTGCAATTTTCCTTTGCAAAGCCCTTTTTCTCAGCACCCTCTATATAGCACTTTGAGTCCTCGCCAAAGCAGTAAAGCAGGTCAGCCTTTGAAGCCGCAACATACTCTCCCACATTTCTGTGATAGGTCTTTGAGTTCTTGCCAAGCTCCAGCATATCTCCAAGCACGCAAATGCGCTTGCCCTCCGCCTGTGCCTGTGAAAGCACCGAAAGGCTCGCTTTCATTGAGTCAGGCGCAGCATTGTAGCAGTCAACTATATATGTAACTCCGTCAATGACGGTAACATTCTGTCTTAAACCCTCCGGTTTGAACTGAGCAATGCCCTTTACGATATCCTCAGGAGGAATATCAAGCGCAAGACCCACACAGAACGCCGCAAGAGCGTTCTTTACATTATGTTCTCCCAAGCAGTTTATCTGGGCGGCTATCTTTCCGCCCTCATAGTTTATAGTAAATGTTATGCTGTTGTCAACAGTCTTAACACCGCTTGCATAAACATCGCAGTCCTTCTTTGATACAGAATAGTAATAAACCTTTCTGTCAGAATGTAACTGCACCCCTGCAAGCAATTTATCATCACGGCAAAGTATCAGCGGAGCGTCATAAGCCGCACCGTCAAGTATCTCAAGCTTCGCCTTGAGAATGTTTTCCTGCGTGCCGAGATTTTCAATATGTGAAATGCCAATGTTAGTTATAACAGCCACGTCAGGCTGACATGACATTGACATTCTCGATATCTCGCCCTGATGCGACATACCCATTTCGATAACAGCCGCCTCATAGCTGCTGTCAAGACCGAAAAGCGTCTGCGGCATACCTATCTCATTGTTGTGGTTGCCCTGAGTTTTCAGCGTCTTGTATTTCTGCGCCACAACAAGGGCTATCATATCCTTAGTGGTGGTCTTTCCCACGCTTCCTGTTACGCCAACTACCTTAACATCGAATTTAGACCTGTAGTATCCCGCAATGTCGAGCAATGCCCTTGCAGTGGAGTCAACGATCATACATCTTGCACCCTCCACAGGTCTTTCCGTAACAACAGCCTCCGCACCAAGCTCCATAGCCTTTGCGGCAAAGTTGTGTCCGTCAAAATTCTCACCCTTTAGTGCAATAAAAAGCGAGCCTGGCTTTATTGTTCTCGTATCGGTGGAGATATCGGAAATTTCAACGTCAGCAGGATAGCCGTAGCTTCCATGAACCGCCGATATTATCTCCTGTAAGCTTAATTTTTCCATTTTAATTCTTATCCGCCAATTTCTCGGCAGTATCTCCTTTCCCTTTTCTTATAAATATATCTTTATCGCAAAACCGCCCACAGCCGCTTTGCATATCACGGGCGAACACTGTTCACCCCCTACATTTTTCTCTTATCTGCCCTCAGCTTCAAGCTCTTTAAGAGCGTCCGCAACGACTTCTCTCTCGTCAAAATGTATCTTCACACCACCTGCAAGTATCTGATAATCCTCATGACCCTTGCCGGCAAGCACGATGATATCGTCCTTTTCCGCATGATGTATAGCCCAGTGGATAGCCTCACGCCTGTCAACGATAGTTATGTAAGGAGTCGTCTTGCCCTCCAGACCTACCAGAACGTCGTTTATAATATCCTGCGGATCTTCATTCCTCGGGTTGTCGGAAGTGACGATAAGAAAATCAGCATTGTCCGCCGCAGCCGCAGCCATAAGGCTTCTCTTTGAAGCGTCTCTGTTTCCGCCACAGCCGAAAAGGCATTTTACCTTTCCGCTTGCACTGTTCTTTATAGCCGAAAGCACGTTCACAAGTGCGTCAGGAGTGTGAGCATAGTCGCATATAACAGTGAAATCTCTGCCCGTCGGAACTATCTCCGCTCTTCCTCTTACGCCCTGCATAGTGCCCAAAGCTCTGATAGTCTTGTCAACGTCAAATCCAAGGGTCTCACAGCAGGCAATAACAGCCAGCGAGTTTGAAACGTTGAAAAGTCCGGGCATATTGAATGAAACATTGTGCTTTATCTTTCCGTCAGTGAAAACATACTTCACACCGCTTGCTGAAAGCAGGATATCCTCTGCTCTGAAATCAGCCTTTGTACAGCATGAATAAGTTTTCGCAGGACAGCTTATCTCTTTGAGATACCTTCTGCCGTATTCATCATCAATGTTGATGATAGCGTTGTCAGATATAGTGAAAAGTATCTTCTTGGCCTGATAGTAATTTTCCATAGTACCGTGAACGTCAAGATGATCCTGCGTCAGGTTAGTGAAAACGCCTACCTTATAATGACAGCCTGAAAGTCTTTTCTGCTCCAAGCCCTGCGAGGAAGCTTCCATAACAACATAGTCGCACTTCTCATCAGCCATTTTTCTGAAAAGCTCATAAAGGTCATAAGGCTCAGGAGTCGTTCTTGCAGTAGGATAAACGTCGTCGCCTATCTCGTTCTGACAAGTGCCGATAAGACCAACCTTACAGCCGAATGAAGAAAGCACCTTCTTTATAACAGTTGTGATAGTCGTCTTTCCGTTAGTGCCTGTTACACCGATAAGAGTAAGCTCCTTTTCAGGGTGACCGAAAAATGCCGCACACAGCAGAGGGAAAGCCTCTCTTGTGTTCTCCACGATTATCTGACAGTCAAGCCCCAGATCTCTTTCGCAGACTACAACTGTACAGCCCTTTTCTATCATGTCCTTAGCAGCGTCATGTCCGTCAAAGGTCTTTCCTTTTATGCACACGAACATCGAGCCTGCCTTGACAGCCTTTCTTGTGTCGCTCGTGACGTCGCTTATCTCCATATCAGGCAGAGAAGTTTTCGCAACGTCCTTTATGATATCATATAGTTTCATAATTATCATTCCTTATCATGGTTTCTTACTGTGAGCCTACCGAGGTCACTGCAAATGTTACTGACACAGCCGTTCCCATTGGAACGCTCTGTCCTGCTCCCACGCTCTGATCGGACTGTGCAACTGCACCCTCCTCCTCATAGCCTGAGCCTTCCGCTGTCAGATTAAGACCGTACATATCAAGCGTAGCCTTTGCCTGCTCCTTTGTAAGTCCTTTAAGTTCAGGCACCGTAACAGTTTCTTCCTTGGCGTTTGCTTCTGTGTAAAGCACGACCGATCCGCCATGCTCTATCTTTGCGGCAACAGGCGTCTGCTTAACAACAGTGTCGCCCTCACCCTTGACCTTGACCTCAAGTCCAAGATCTTCAAGTGTCTTTTTGGCTTCCTCAACAGTATAATACTGAACGCTAGGTACTGATACCTGCAAGTCTGCAAGCTCGCTTTCGTCATACTCAGGGAAGATCCCCACATAAGGCAGAACGTCTGAAAGCACGTTCACGCATATAGGTGCTGCCACCTGGCTTCCGTAGAATTTCTCGCCCGTCGGGTGGTCTACCATTACGAGCATTACTATCTCCGGATCGTCAGCAGGAGCGAATGCACAGTATGAAGAAACATACGTCTGACCGGTCGAGTCCTCGTCCATTTTCTGTGAAGTACCCGACTTACCGCCTATCCTGTATCCCTTTATATAGCAGTTAGAGCCAGGCTGACCTTCAACAACGCCCTCGAGTATCTCTCTCATAGATGCTGAGGTGTCCTCAGAAATGACCTGACGTCTTACAACAGTGTCCATTTTCTTTACAATGTTGCCGTTCTCGTCAGTTATACTGTTCACTACCTGTGGTGTAACAAGATAACCGCCGTTTATAGCCGCCGAGTAAGCTGTTATCATCTGTATCGGCGTTACCTTATTTGTCTGACCGAATGAAGATGAAGCAAGCTGAACAGGGCCCATGTTGCTAAGCGGCATACTGATAGAATTTGATTCCGCAGGCAGGTCGATACCTGTCAGCTCGTTGAAACCGAACGCATTGTAATACTGACAGAACTTTTCAGAGCCAAGCTTCATGCCTATCTGAATGAATACAGGGTTACATGAGTTTAGCATTGCCTGGGCAAGATCCTGCGAACCGTGGTCGGTAGTTGACCAGCAGTGGAAAGTCGTGTCCTCCACCTGTATCTGAGTGCCGCAGCCAAAAGTATCATTAAGAGTGATAGCCTTTTCTTCCAAAGCCGAAGCACCTGTTATGACCTTGAATACAGAACCCGGATTGTATGTTTCTGAAACCGCCTTGTTCTTCCACTGAAGCGACCATGCGTCAAGCTGTTTCTGCTTGTAATCGTTTGAATCTTCATCAAGCCCCGCAAGCTCCGCCGCCGTCTTTTCATCGGAGATAGCTGCAGGCTCGTTAGGGTCATAAGGATCAGAAGTCGCCATTGCGTATATCTGACCTGTCTTAGGATTCATTATGATACCGCAGGCTCTGTCAGTAGGCTGATTTTCCTTAACTGCCTTTGCAAGCTCTTTTTCAAGGATATACTGAATGTTGGCGTCGATATTCAGATTAAGATCGTCGCCGTCCTGAGCGTCATAGCTCTGCTTGTATCTGTATGGTATCTCAGTTCCGTCGCTTGCCTTTGCAGTGATTATCCTGCCGTCAATGCCACTGAGATAATCGTCATAGTAAGCTTCAAGACCATATATGCCGTTGCCCTCATAGTCCGTGTGACCAAGAACAACAGAAGCAAGAGTGTTCTGTGGATAAAGTCGTCTTGTGGTAGGGTCGCACCTTACGCCGTCAATGCCAAGCTCCGTGAGCTTATCCTCGATAGCCGTGGAAACGGTCTTTTCCACCTCTTTTTTCAGCACGATGTACTGAGTATCCGTCTTAGTGAGTTTTTCTCTCACAGTGTTAGTGTCTATTTCAAGATTGAGTGCCAAAAACTCCACAAGCTCGTCAAGACATTCGTCCCCTGATTTCGTTGCGTCAAGTCTTTGCTGATATGTAGCCTTCTTGGACGCGTCGTCCTCTTTGGCTATATATCCTTTAAGCTCCTCTATCTTCTTGTCGTTGTCATCAAGCTTTTCTTTGAGCATAAGAGGGTCTGCATAAACAGTATAGACCGTTGCGCTCTGAGAAAGCACCGTTCCGTTTGAATCATAAATAGTGCCTCTTGACGCTGAAACAGCCGTGCTTTTAAGCTGCTGAGCGTTTGCAAGGGACTGCCACTTCTTGCCGTCCTTTATAGACACCGAAAAGATGGTCGCAACCGTATATATAAGTATCGCCGCCACAGGCAGGCTCAGCCAAATATTCAGACGTTGTTTCATTCTGGCACTTGGTCTGTCGGTCATAAATATCTCCTCTCAGGACATCACCGCACATACAAAATCTTCAATAATTTAGCATGATACGGCAAATATCGTATTTTCACACATACAAATTAATAGAACAAGAAAGCTAAGCACAAATATCTTGTCCCTAACTTTCCCCATAATTATTTTATTCACTAAGCCCCGATATATTCCAGAACAGAGCTGAACCAGTGTTTTATCTTAACGAACACATTGTCGTCCTCGGCCTTTACCACCTTTGCCACCGAGTCTGACTCCACAGTTACATACTCTATCTGAGATTTATCCAGCTTTTTAAGTCCCAGTTCATTCTCAGCATACTCCTCGACCTTTGACATATTGGTCTTCTGAGCAAGCTCTGACTGTAAGCTTACATTCTCTCCCTGAAGCTGAGCAAGCTGTTCCTCCTGCCTGGTCTGCTCAGAACATAGGCTTGATATTTCGACTCTGCCGTATATCATCGTTCCAAGAACAACAGCCACCAGCAGACAAATGCCTATCACAGCTACTACCGATACGGTTTTCTGCTTTAGTGCAGGGTTTTTCTTATATTTTATGGCTCTCTGAGCCTCCGCCTCCTGAGCGTTGTCATAGGCACTGTAATCAAATGCCAAGTTATGTACCTTTGCCATTGCGGTAAAACACCTCTCACGATCCACGGGCAAGCCCGTTATTTACACATTCCCAATTTCACACAAATTTCACTCAGTCCTTGATCTTCTCGATCACCCTGAGCTTAGCACTGCGGCTTCTGTTATTCTCCGCAAGCTCCTTTTCATCAGCCTCTATAGGCTTTCTGTTCACAAGCCTTCCCCTAGGCGTTCTTCCGCATATGCACTGAGGAAAATCAGGCGGACATATACAGCCCTTGCAGAAGCTCTGAAATCTCTGCTTTACCAATCTGTCCTCCAGCGAGTGGAAAGTGATTATGCAAAGCCTGCCGCCCACGTTAAGACAATCGAACGCCTTGTCAAGAGCGATATTCAAATGTTCAAGCTCCTTATTTACCTCTATCCTGATAGCCTGAAAAGTCTTTTTGCAAGGGTTTTTCTCACGCCTTGCCTTCTGTGGAACTGCGCTTTTTATTATCTCGGCAAGCTCCATAGTTGTCTCTATCGGTTTTTGTTCTCTGTATTTTACTATCTTAGAAGCAATGCTTCTTGAAAACTTTTCTTCACCGTACTCGAAAATTATCCTCGCAAGGCTCTGATAATCATATCCGTTCACAACGTCCTTGGCGGAAAGCCCCTCCCCTGACATTCTCATATCAAGAGGTGCGTCATTGTGATAGGAAAAACCTCTCTCCGCATTGTCAAGCTGATAAGAGGAAACGCCCAGATCCATAAGAATGCCGTCAGCACCGCTTATGCCGAGCCTTTCAAATATCTCGTCTATCTCAGAGTAATTCCCTCTCACAACAGTCGCAGGATAGCCTGCCAACCGTTCAGTCGCAGTTTTCACCGCTTCGGGATCTCTGTCTATAGCCACAAGCCTGCCGCCCTTTTCGCCGTCAAGCCTTTTAGCGATCTCTCTCGAATGTCCTGCTCCTCCGGCAGTGCCGTCGCAGTAAATGCCGTCAGGTCGAATGTTCAGACCATCCAAGCACTCATCAAGCAGTACGGGAATGTGGTTAAATTCCATTAAAAATCAAGCCCCTCCAGAGCTTCCATAAGCTCGTTATCATCAATGCTGCTGTTGAAATCGTCCCAACGCTTTTTATCCCATATCTCACATCTGTCAGATACTCCGGCCACAACGATCTCCTTTTCAAGCCCTGCCACCTCTCTCAGCGACTGCGGAACAAGTATCCTGCCCTGCTTGTCAGGCTCGACCTCGCATGCCCACGCCATAAAGCTTCGCTGTAAAGCTCTCGCCTTAGCCATAGGCAGACTTCTGATCTTTTCGGCTCTTTTCTCGAAATCCTCAAGGGAATAAACGAACAGACAGCCGTCTATACCTTTAGTTACAATGAACCGCTCGCCGATAAGCTCTCTGAGCTTAGTAGGAAAAGTCATTCTTCCTTTAGCGTCCATAGTCTGATTGTAAGTTCCTTTAAGCAAGCACGCCAGCAAGCCGTTCACCTCCCTTGACCGAGTTAAGCAATGAAATGCCACTTTTGAAGCACTCATCACCACTTTTTTGCACTTTTAACCACCGTACAATAATTATACACTATATTATAGAAAATTGCAACAGTAATATTTCCCAAAGTGAATTTTTGCAAGGGATTTTTCTTGGACACTTGGTCAATTTAAGAGAGATTTTAGGGGGATTTTGTAACTTTCACCTTTTAATTTGTCACCGTCTTGTAATTTGTAAACTTTTAATTAATTTTACGTCATACGATATCTTGTGGTACTTTAAACATTTGCGCCTGTATAAAGATAGCAGATATTTCCGCGAAACTCACACACATTCACATCGTATTGACCTTATAAAGTTATTGTAACACAACATATAGTATACGTCAATAGGTTTTGCGAAAAAAAGCACAATTATTTCTGACGCTGTGACAGAAAAAGCAAGAAGGGTGATGAACGGTAGAATATAGTGTCGCAAAAAGGTTAAAATTCGGTAACAAGGAAATTTGTTTTCTAATTTAATTATTACACTATCCGATTTTGTAAATTTTCATTGCTTAGATAAAGAAAATAAAGTTTGAAGAGGAATGGAGCATGAGAGAGGGTTTTTAACGTTAAAACAGCCAAAAATAATAGTAAAATTGCACAAAACCGCAAAATAAAGTGGCAAAAAAGGCAACTGCAAGGGTAGAAATACAATATGCAGTAAAAAAGCGGACGCACCGGGGTGCGTCCGCCAAGCCTCAGTTATTTACTTGCAAAAATTCTCAATGTATCTGTCGATACACTGTGCCACGATCTCAGTAGCGTGTTCACGATCCTTAACATCATCGACCACAGTGTCCTTGTGTTCAAGTGCCTTGTATACCGAGAAGAAATGACACATCTCATCAAAAATGTGCTTAGGCAGCTCTGAAATGTCCTTATATATGTTGTATGTAGGATCATTGAGCGGAATGCAGATTATCTTCTCGTCAGCTGCACCATTGTCAAGCATGGAGATAACGCCTATAGGATAACAGTCAACCAAAGACAAAGGTGCAAGCGTTTCCGAGCAAAGCACAAGTACGTCCAACGGGTCGCCGTCCTCTGCATACGTCCTAGGGATAAAACCATAGTTTGCAGGATAGTGGGTCGATGTGTAAAGTATCCTGTCCATTCTCAGAAGACCCGTGGTCTTGTCAAGCTCGTATTTTACCTTTGAGCCTTTTGGTATCTCTATTACCGCCGTGAATTTTTCCTTTGTTATCACCTTTGGTGAAATATCGTGCCAGATGTTCATGTACATTCCTCCTGTATTTTCATTCAGCTTCGTACATACCCTCAGACTTTAGATTTTCAGGTATGTCAAAAACCGTTTCGCCGTCCGCCTCAACGCATGAGATACAACCGGCGTTGTCCTCGTTTATCAAGTCCCACAGTGTTACAACTTCATCTTCACCCACAACGTCTATCCCAAGTCTGTCAAAAAGCTTCTCAAGCTTCTTTGGATTGCGTGAGTATATCTGAAATTCCTGATAGTCTGTGAAATATATCTCCTCGTCATTCTTGTGCGAGCCAAATCCAAATCTCGATACTCCGTCATTTACAAGCACAGTGCCGTAACGCTTCATTATAGCAAGGGCGACCTCTTTCGTGCAGTTATCAAGATAATAGGTCTTGTATCCATCTCTCTCGCTGTCAGGAAGCTCCAGAAAGAAGAATATAGGTTCAGCGAGCTTCTCTATCACACCGCAGGCGACCTTCGCCATGATGTCACAACTCAGCACACCCCTTATATTATCCCCCTGAATGTGGCAACAAGACCTCAGCTTTTCCGCTCCGCCCACAGATACGCCCTGACAGAGGGTAAAATTATCTTCCATAATATCCTCCGTAAAATAGTTTTATTACCAATAGTATAAACCATTTTCGCAGATATTTCAAGTATAACCTATGAATTTACATTAAAAGTTTACGGCAGTACAGCCTTTCAGCCATACCGCCGCTAGAAACCACAAAATTCAGAAAAAGAACAGCGTTCTCACGCATATTTTGCAAACAGCCTGTTACTTGCCTCTCTGCTCAATAATGCCGATCATCTCGCCCACATCTTTCATACCCGAAACTTCGCCCATTTTGAACCTCATCTTGAACTCGTCCTCCACCGCACCGATAAGAGTGATATGCTCGATAGAGTCCCAATCCTCGATATCATCAGCCGCGGTGTTCTCGTCCACCTCCAAAGTATCGTCATCAAAAACATCTCTGAAAACATCATCAAGTCTTTCAATTATCTCGTCCTTGCTAAGCATAATGCTCCTCCTTCACCTTTATAACAGTATTTTTATCCTCATACCCCTCAACTAAAAGCCGCCAAGCCGTGTTGCCCTCTTCGTCCTGAGATATCTTCTCAAAGCCGAAGCTTTCATAAAGCCCTGCCACCATTTTATTTTTCGCCGTAGGGTAATAATGCCCGTATATCTCTCTTATGCCACGCTTTTTCGCCTGTTCCACCAGACTATCCAGCATAGCAAGCTCCATATCCCTTTTCAGCACACGGCATGACATCAGCCAAAGCTCGATATCAAGCCTGCCCTTGTCCTCGCTGTCTGTCTTTCCGATAGTCACCGCCACAACGCCGTTGTCACCGAATTTGTCATAAAGCTTTCCATACAGCCTTATGTATTCATCAGAGTTATAGACCGCCTCCATTTGCTCCGCAGTGTATCTCTTTGTGGTGAGATTGAACTGATTGCTCTTGTTGGTGAGCTGAGTTATCCTTTGCAGATACAAAGGCGAAAAATCCCCTATCTCTGCCGTCATTTCAAGACTCAAAAGATAATCATGATAATCCGCAAACCTGCTCTGCGCCTTTGCACGCTGAGCGTTCGCCCTGTACATATCATTGCGTTTGAGATCGTCCTCCGACAGCGTAACAGTTTCAAAATATCCCGAACGGTCAAGCACTCTTATGTAGTCCGTGACCTCCCCTATCTCAGGCACAGCCGTTCCCCCAAGCTGTCCCCTGACTATTTCCCTCTCCGCAGGGTTATCGTCCACAAAAACAAACGCCTCAGAAAGAATGTTAAGCTCCTCCGCCGTGTCAACGATATTTTTGTCCTTTGGCAGCCAGTTGGCTTTTATCGCCACAAAATCATCAGGCCTTAGCACGCCCTCAGGGTGGGAAAGCCCAGCCAAAGCGTTCTCTTCCTCGTTTTTGGAGCATACCGTCAAAAGCACGCCCAGGTCCTTGTGCGCCTTAACATACTGCTGAAACTCAAAATAAGCCATTGCCTCAGCCGTTTCCTTGCCTATCTCGAGATTTTCCACACCGTCGTCACCAACGATGCCGCCCCAAAGAGTGTTGTCAAGGTCAAGAGCCAGCGCCTTTTTGTTCTTGCCAAAGATAGCCTTTATAATATTTGCCACCTGAAAAGCCAGTTCAGGTATAGCCTCGATATTTAGCGCATATTTGTAGAGATACCAATATTTCGGCTCGCTCCACTTTTCAAGCCCATATGCCGCTGACAGCCAGTTTATATCATTGAGATAAACCTCGGGCCTCTGGGATATCCTGTCATACAAAGCCGAATTGAGCCTTGTGACGAAGTTCACCTTTCCACGCCTGTCAGAAGCGTCCATGTTTCCCATAAGGCGAAAAAACGGAAGCTCAAAATTGTTCTGTATCACAGGACAGCCGAAATGCTCTTTCACTCCATCCCAAGCCTGAGAAAGCCTGTCAAGCTCAGCGTTCAACCCCTGCTCTATCTCCTCTTCACCCGACCTAGGGGTAGGTGAAAAGCTGAGGTTTCTAAGGCTCGTGTGTATATAAACGATATCAGGTTTAAAGCGGTCAAGCTCCTCGTTTGAGAACACAGCGTCCTGCCAGAACTGTCCGTATTCCGATTGATAGAACTCACATTCAAAGCCCATGTCAAGCAAAAACAGCTCCAATACCGACACGATATCGTCCGTAGTCGAGCCGCCCAGCACAGCCACCCTCTTTTTCAGCCGCACCGCTCCGTCGCCCAAAAGCTGCCTTTTCAGCGACCTTTTCTTTTTCATTATAAACCCATTGTCAAATGGATACTCCAACTCTTTCATTCTTTTTTACCTTCTCTTAAATAACTCTCAGCCCCTATGAGCCTATCACTTCTTCCTGCTGTACCTAAAATCGCAGTAAGATGCACCCTCAGCAATAGTCCCCGTCCTAACGAGTTTCATGTTCATCATGTCCGCCAGAACAAAATCCATTCTGCATATGTAAGCCGCCAGCTCAGGACACCCCTCGTCCTTACAAAGCTTGCACGCCCCACATTCGTGATAATCATACCCAAGGTCATATTCACCATTGCCCGGCAGAATATCCACCACCCAATCGTTCTCATATAACCTCTTGTGGCTGTCTTCCGACCATTTCAAACGCCCTGGCATCTTCTTAGGGTCAAGATAACTGTCCACATCACCCATGACCTTGTGAAAAAGCTTTGAAGCGCAAAGCCCGTCACGGAATATCTCAAAATTCTCCTCCGCAGACTTCCCGGTGCTCCTGTTCATGGCAATGTAATAGCTCGCCATAATGTACGAACTCAAAAGCTTTGACTTACCAATATCCTTAGCCCTCGCAACTATCTTCCCATGTTCTTCCTCTATCTTCTTAGCCACCTCTTTAGGAAAGCCTCTCCTTTTAAGCTCCGCCTTTACCACACTGTGATAAAAGTGAAATATCATCTTCACACTAAACGTATTTTCCATATTTTCACCTTTTTATCCGTTAAACAACGCCAACTCTATTCCCGATTATCCATATTGTAAATAACGCAAGCAAACCCGGTTATCACCGCAAACAGTATCGCACCGCCAATTTCCTCCTGCAATGCTGCCCCGACAAAATAGCCAGCCATAGCCGCAAAAAACATGATAACAACAGCCGCCACCGTCCTAAATTTTTTCATAACGCTCAACCTCCAACCTATCACATATTATCCATATTGTAAATAACGCAAGCAAACCCGGTTATCACCGCAAAAAGTATCGCACCGCCAATTTCCTCCTGCAATGCCGCCCCGACAAAATAGCCAGCCATAGCCGCAAAAAACATGATAACAACAGCCGCCACCGTCCTAAATTTTTTCATAACGCTCAACCTCCAGCCTATCTCATATTATCCAAAGCCATACGGCAAACCTCGTCCGTTAGCTTCACCTTACCCAAACCTACAGCACACAAACCACAAACCAATACATATAAGGTACCAGCATCATAATGATATCATAAACTGCAAGAATTTTTCCCGACAGAGCATGACCATTCGCCGTACCCTTTTTCCCAACCAACAAACTGTACAGCACGCTCACCGCAATATGTATCAAACCACAAGCAAAAACTATCCAATGAAAAACATCGTCCTGAAACTTCCCCTCACTGCCTGTCAGCTCAAAGCTAATGATTACCACCCAGCCCAAAAGGTCATTTCCCAGACCACTGATAACATGAGTCGCTATAGCCAAAAATTTCCTCATAAGTATACTCCCTATGCCAAAAGCATCTATTTTTTATTTTCTGATAACTCACATTTTATCATCAACCTGCACAAAATTTACCCCACAAATTTGTGCAAACAAATGATTTATCTTTTAATTTGGCAACATTTCTGCAATTGTTGCATTTTTTATGCAACAAAAGGGGTGATTTTCGGGATAAGTAGAAAGCGTTTTGATACTTGCGGGCACGTACAAGCCCTGCGACTTAGTGAATACGATGAGAGATTCTGGAACAGGCTGTAGAGAACTTGTGTCAAAACGTGGGTGTGCGTTTGATATTTTGTGTATGCAAAACCTAGGGCATTATACTCGGTGACACACCCTGGACGCAACTTGAAAATTGAATAAAAAAACGACTGAAACACGACCCCCACGGCAACAAATCTGTAGGGGCGAACAGCGTTCGCCCGTCGAAGAAACAAGTCCACGATTACAACCATTGTAGGACAGAACAAAAAACTATCCTATCACGCTTGTAGGGGCTTGGCGAAATTTCTGTTCGCAAGCTCACAGAAATGCGACAGCCCGCTCGAAGTGACGAGGTTTGAATTTACCATAAAGTCATGCAGATGTACAAAGA